>Ga0190303_1000007_pt1 | contig 100564 bp, 102 predicted proteins | sample 48700701_MG_FD_161672 | JGI IMG/M metagenome (GOLD analysis project Ga0190303, IMG submission 161672) | Hydrothermal vent sediment bacterial communities from Southern Trench, Guaymas Basin, Mexico - 4870-07-0-1_MG | ecosystem: Environmental > Aquatic > Marine > Hydrothermal vents > Sediment ... | reverse complement strand
ATTTAATTGGTTTAGCTTCATTGGTAGGCCTGTTTATAATTGGTAAAAATATTAATGGTGCAACTTCTTGGTACGATTTAGGAGGCTTTAGCCTACAGCCATCAGAATTTGTTAAAACTGCAACTGCATTAGCTATTGCAAAGCTAGTTAGTGACAAACAGTTTAATTTAAAAAAATGGAACACACAATTACAATCTTTCCTAATTTTATTTTTCCCTGCAATTCTAATCACACTACAACCAGACCCTGGTTCAGCACTTGTTTATACAGCATTTATATTTGTTTTATATAGAGAAGGCTTACCTATTTATTATGTTTCTATAGGGTTTATTGCTATATTTCTATTTATTCTAACACTGTATTTCGGGTATCTATATGTGCTTTTAGGATCTGTACTATTATTTTTCTTCGTGCTATTATACTTTAATATTTATAGAAAAAGAGCTTTTAAAAAGGGGTGGCTTAAGATTTTTGGGATTTATTTAGTTTCTCTTCTTTTTATAGTTAGTGTAGATTTTGTTTTTAACCAAGTTTTTGAACAACGACACAGAGATAGGTTTAATATTTTGTTAGGAAAAACCGAAGACATTAAAAGTATTGGATACAATACAAATCAATCTGTAACTACAATTGCATCTGGCGGTTTAACAGGTAAAGGATTTTTAGATGGTGAACGCACACAGGGAAATTTTGTTCCTGAACAACAAACCGATTATATTTTTACTACAGTTGGTGAAGAATGGGGCTTTATTGGAAGTGCTTTTGTAATACTTCTTTTTATCTTCTTTTTACTCCGAATTATTCAGATTGCAGAGCGACAGAAATCTAAATTTAGTAGAGTCTACGGTTACAGTATTGCTGCAATCTTTTTTACACATTTTACCATAAATATTGGGATGGTAATTGGCTTATTACCCACTATTGGAATTCCGTTGCCTTTCTTTAGTTATGGAGGTTCGGCACTTTGGGGGTTTACTGTATTACTCTTTATATTTATTAGGTTAGATGCTAACCGATCTTACGAGTGGTAATACATTTTAAAACTTTCTTATAAAACAAAAAAGCACCCTAAAAATAGGATGCTTTTTAAAATATTTTAATAACTAAAATTAAAGAGTCGCTACGTACTTTGCTAATTTAGATTTCACGTTGCTTGCTTTGTTTTTATGGATAATATTATTTTTAGCCAACTTATCAAGCATAGCAACAACTTTTGGAAATAATTCTTCAGCCTCTTTTTTCTCAGTTGTAGCACGTAAATCTCTAACAGCATTACGAGTTGTTTTATGCTGATATTTGTTTCTTAATTGCTTAACGCGACTACTTCTAATTCTTTTTAATGCTGACTTATGATTTGCCATTTCTGATTTTTTAATTATTTTTTGTAGTCCGTAGGGGAATCGAACCCCTGTTACATGGATGAAAACCATGCGTCCTAACCCCTAGACGAACGGACCGCTTTTATTTTATCGTTGACATTATTCTGCCATTGCGGATGCAAAAATACAACTATTTTCTTATCTGCAAAACTTTTTTTAAAAAATTAATAAGCTTTTGCAAATAAAACTCTTTGAGTTGATTTTTCTCCAGTAAAAATACACTTTCCTTCCTCTATTTTATTGTTTAAAGGAATACATCTTATGGTTGCTTTTGTTAAATCTTTAATTTTATCTTCAGTTTCAGTTGTTCCATCCCAATGAGCTGAAATAAACCCTGCTTTATTTTCTAAAACCTCTTTAAATTCTTCAAAAGTATTTACTTCTGTGATATGATCCTCTCTGTAATCTAAAGCCTTTTTAAATAAATTATTTTGAATTTCTTTTAAAGTAGTTTCTACATAACTAACCACATCATCTTGAGAAATACTTTTCTTCTCTAATGTATCTCTACGGGCTATTTCTAAAGTACCTTGTTCTAAATCTCTTGGTCCTATTGCAATTCGCAAAGGCACCCCTTTTAATTCATATTGTGCAAATTTCCAACCTGGCTTGTAAGTTGTTCTATCATCAAATTTTACTGAAACTCCTTCTTTACGTAATTTCTTCACAATTACATTTACTTTTTCAGAAATTGCAGCTAATTGCTCATCATTTCTATGAATAGGAATAATTACGACTTGAATTGGCGCCAAATTTGGAGGGAGTACTAATCCTAGATCATCTGAGTGCGTCATTACTAAAGCCCCCATCAATCGAGTTGAGACTCCCCAAGATGTTGCCCATACATATTCTCTTTTTCCTTCTCTAGATGTGAATTTCACATCAAAAGCTTTCGCGAAATTTTGTCCTAAATAATGTGAAGTTCCAGCTTGTAGTGCCTTTCCATCTTGCATTAAGCCTTCAATACAATAAGTTTCTACAGCTCCTGCAAAACGTTCGCTTTCAGTTTTCAACCCTTTTATTACAGGCATTGCCATAAACTTCTCTGCAAATTCAGCATATATACCTACCATTAATTCAGTTTCTGTTATTGCTTCTTTTGATGTTTCATGAGCCGTATGCCCTTCTTGCCACAAAAATTCAGTAGTTCGCAAAAATAGACGTGTACGCATTTCCCATCTCACAACATTTGCCCACTGATTTATTAACAAAGGTAAATCTCTATAAGATTCAATCCACCTTCTATAAGTATCCCAAATAATTGTTTCTGAGGTTGGACGTACAATAAGCTCTTCTTCTAATTTAGCAGTAGGATCAACTATAACACCTCCTTTTTCATCTGTTTTTAATCTATAATGAGTAACTACAGCACATTCTTTTGCAAAACCCTCTACGTGAGCAGCTTCCTTACTTAAAAATGATTTTGGAATAAATAATGGAAAGTAAGCATTTTCATGACCTGTTTCTTTAAACATTCTATCTAACTCTGCTTGCATTTTTTCCCAAATTGCATAACCATAAGGTTTAATTACCATACAGCCTCTTACCCCAGAATTTTCAGCTAAATCTGCCTTTACAACTAATTCATTATACCATTTAGAATAGTCTGTTTCTCTCTTTGTTAATTTCTTACTCATAATTAAATGTTTGGCATAAATATTGCATCTTTTATATTAAAAAATACTAATTTCGACAAAACTAGTTATTTTTACATAGTTCAACAATAAAAATTACAACTGATTATGGAAGTTTCAAAAATAATTAACCGAAAAAACTCACAAATTAGTCTTTTATTAGTGCTAGCTGTTAGTTTATATTCTTGTGGGACTTATCAAGGTGCTAACAATACTAATGAAGATGGTATTTATACTTCAAATAACCAAACGCAACCAGAGGTTGTAATTGTTGAAAAGAATGCTACTTTTGATAAAAATTATTTTACACGCCAACTTGAAGAACTTCAAAGTTTAGATGAAAATGATTCCTTTACTGATATTGATGAATACCTTTATGATGATACTACCGCTGAAAATGACACATTAGTTGATGAGTATGAAGCCCCTTGGGAATATTCTAACGATGTTACAATTACCATAAATACAGGTTATGCAAGTTCTGGTTTCTATTGGCATAATCCTTTTTACTATTCGTATTATAATTATTATCCATACTACTCTAATTACTATTCTTCTTGGAGATATTACAGTCCATATTACAGTTATAACTATCCTTATGAATATGGCTATGGCTATTACGGAAGTTACTACCCATATTACAGCTACCACCCTTACAATTATAACTATCCACGCTCCTACAGAAGGTACGACAGTTATGGTAAAAGAACTGCTTACAATACCAGTACAAGAAGGTATAGCAACAATTTAGCAGCTATAAGCAGAACAACTACAGTAGCTACAAATCAACCAAGTAGAAGAAGTGTAAGTTCTACATCTAGAAGAGTGGACAATACAACTACTAGAAGTACACAAACTAGAAATACCAGTACCAGAACATACAAAGAGCCAAGAAGCACCAATACTCGTTCTACAACAAGAACAACAAGAAGTAATGGAACTTCAACTACTCCTAAAAACACCAAAAGAACTGCTACCAATTGGAGAACAACAACTACAAGCCAACGTTCCCAAAATACAACTAGACGCTCAACCTCAAATAATTCTAGCACATCTAGAAGCACAAGATCATCAAGCTCTAATAGTTCATATTCCCCAAGTCGAAGTAGTTCATCATCAAGATCATCAAGCAATAGTTCATCGTCAAGTAGAAGACGTAATTAAAACAACACATTATGAAAAATTTATATTTAGTAGCAATGCTTTGCTTTGCTTACATTTCCAGCGCTCAAACATTAAGCTATAACGACATTGGCATATTATTTTCAAAAGAAGAAATAAGCGGTACAGCTCGATATAGCGCAATGAGTGGTGCATTTGGTGCATTAGGTGGCGATTTATCTGCAATTGAAATAAACCCAGCAGGAGCCGCTGTATTTTTAAAAAGTGAGTTTGCCGTATCTCTAGATATAAAAAACACTAAAACTACGTCAACATTTTATGGAACTAACAACCTTTTAGAAAATGATTACTCAAATTTATCACAAGCTGGAGGCGTACTTGTTTTAAATACTCGCAACAATTCAGATTGGAGTAACTTTGCTTTGGGCTTTAATTATAGTGCCATTAACAATTTTGAAGACCTTTGGATAGCAAATGGAAATAGTGGCTTTGCTCCTATTTCAGATATTTACGATCCAGATTTAGTATACCCAAATTCTGATGGTCAATATTTAGAAAATTTTGCCGATGGTAAAAATTATAAATATTCTTTTACCGTAGCATCTCAATACAGAGATAATTTATATGTTGGAGTTTCTATTAACACTTATGATATTGAACATTATCAAAGTGCACTTATTGAAGAGTACAATAATGATGGAATCGGAAACACTTTTGATGTATCTCAAATTCAAGAATTGTTAACCTACGGCGAAGGCTATTCATTTAATATTGGTTTTATTTCAAAACCAACAGACAATGTTCGACTTGGACTAGCATTTCAATCACCTGTTTGGTATACACTTTCTGAAGAATTTGTAGAATTTGATGTAGTCACTTACGAAAATGATATAACTACTTTTGAAGATTATTCTGGAGTAAACGGATTTAATTATAAATTAAGAACTCCAAGCAAAGTAACGGGTAGTTTTGCTTATATTTTTAATAGAATGGGTTTAATTAGTGTTGATTATACCTATAAAAATTACAGTAATTTAAAACTTAAAAATGCTGATTTCACACAAGAAAACTTAGCTTTTGATACTAATTTAGAAGGTGCTGGACAATTGCGCCTTGGAACAGAATGGCGCTTTGATAACATTTCAATTAGAGGTGGTTATCATTTAGAAAAAAGCCCATATAAAAACGCATTAGATTCTGATAATATTGAAGGGTATTCACTTGGAGCTGGTTACAAATTTAAAGGTGGAAAACTCGATTTCGCTTATCAAAATTCAACCAATACCGCATCGTACAATCTGTATCCTCAATACAACCAATTAGAAAGCACAAATTTAGATATAGACACTTCAAAAATAACAGTAACTCTTGTCTTAAATATTTAATTTAAAATAACTTATTTAAAAAAGCGCCTCAAAATTGAGGCGCTTTTTTATTTTTGAACCTCTTACATTAATATGTTTTAGTACTTTTGCACAAATTAGTTAGAAAAATGGAAGCAATTTCTTTAAAAATAGATAAAACAAATTCAGATTCAATTATAAAATTTACAGCTAACACTATTTTAATTAGTGGAAGTTATGAATTTAGTAATATTGACGAAGCTAAAAACTCCCCTCTAGCACAACAACTTTTTCATTTACCTTTTGTGAAACGTGTTTTTATTTCAGCAAATTTTATTGCTGTTGAACGGTTTAATATTGTTGAATGGGCTGATGTTCAGGAAGAAGTAAAAGAGCAAATTGAACTATATTTAAACAATCCAGGTGTGTTAGTTATAGAAGAAACAGCACCTCAAAAAAAAGTTCCTGTTGAAGTATATGCAGAAGTAACACCAAATCCTGCTGTGTTAAAATTTGTTGCGAATAAAAAATTAGTTGATTCAGATTTAGAGTTTAAAAATATTGAAGATGCTAAAAACTCACCACTAGCAACCGAATTATACAATTTTTCTTTTGTGAAAGAAATATTTATTTCAGGAAATTATGTTTCTGTCACAAAATTTGATGTGGTAGAATGGGGTGAAATAACAAATGAAGTTAGGAGCTTTATCAAGCAGTTTATTGCAGATGGTAAAACAATTACAACTTCAACAGCTCAGAAAAAAGAAGATAAAAAAACAACTATAGAAACAGCTACTGAACTTGATGAAGTTTCTAAACAAATTATTAGCATATTAGATGAATATGTAAAACCTGCTGTGGCTGCTGACGGAGGAAATATTGCATTTCAATCGTATGATACAACTACACAAACAGTGCATGTAATTTTACAAGGTGCTTGTAGCGGTTGCCCATCATCTACAATTACCTTAAAAAACGGTATTGAAAATATGTTAAAACAATTAATCCCAGGTAAAATTGGGGAAGTTGTAGCTGTAAATCACTAAAATATTTATGAGTAAAAAAGTTAAGCCTTATAAAAATTCTGAACTAGGAAAGAAGGAACAAGTTGCAAAAATGTTTGATACTATTTCTAAAGAATACGATAGTCTAAATCGAATTATTTCTTTTGGAATTGATGTGAAATGGCGAAAAAAAGTTGTCAAAATTGTTGGAGACACAAATCCAGATTCAGTTTTGGATATTGCAACTGGAACAGGCGATTTAGCAATTAACCTAACAAAAACAAACGCTTCAAAAATAGTTGGTTTAGATATTTCTGAAGGAATGTTAAATGTTGGAAGAGAAAAAATTAAAAAACTACAATTAAACAAGACTATTGAAATGGTTTTGGCCGATTCAGAAAAAATTCCATTTGAAGACAATTCTTTTGATGCCATTACTGTGGCTTTTGGGGTTCGTAATTTTGAAAATTTAGAAAAAGGACTTTCAGAAATTTATAGAGTTTTAAAAACTGGTGGAACTTTTGTGGTTTTAGAAACTTCTATACCAACAAAAACACCTTACAAACAGGGATATAATTTTTATTCAAAAAATATTTTACCCGTAATTGGAAAATTGTTTTCCAAAGACAAATCAGCGTATAAATACTTATCAGATTCTGCAGCTGCATTTCCCTATGGTGAGGCTTTCAACAATATTTTACAAAAAATTGGGTTTATAAGTATTGAAAACAAACCACAAACTTTTGGGGTTGCTTCAATTTATATCGCAAAAAAATAAGAAATGAAAAAAGTTATTACAACTATTCTTATAGTTGTCTTTTTTATAAATAATATTACTGCTCAAAGGAGAGATATTGTTCAATACAAACAAAACTGGGACAAACAAAAAGTGTTTTGGGGCTATTATTTAGGTTTAAATAATAAAGATTTAAAAATAACTTATAACAACCCTAATGCTTTTGTAAACGTCACAAGCTCTGGAGGGTTTGAAGTTGGATTAATTGGAGATTTAAGATTACACAAAAATATTAATTTACGCTTAGAACCAGGGCTTTCAAGCAATACTAAAACACTTGAATTTACCCATATTGAAGGTGGTGAAAATGTGAGAATTAGAGAAATTAACGGTACCTATTTAAGAATTCCTTTATTATTTAAATTTAGCACCGATAGATTAAACAATATAAGGCCATATGTGGTTGGTGGTGTCTCTTACGATTATAACTTCTCCAGTAATCAGGACAATCCTTTTGATAATTTAGATGGAGAATTTAGAATGAAGAAAAATAATTTCATGTATGAAATTGGTATTGGAGTAGATTTATACTTGCCTTTCTTCATTTTTTCGCCATCAATTAGAGGTGTTTTTGCTATAAATGATGAATTGGTAAGAGATGCCGATACAGATAGCCTATGGACAGGTTCTATTGATTATTTAGGTACAAGAGGTGTTTTTATAAAATTTGCTTTTCATTAAAAATATATGTTTAGCGTTTAAATTCGCTTAATAATATTGCAGTTGCTGTAGCCACATTTAAGCTTTCTGTTTGTTGTAAGTTTCCAAATCTAGGTATAGAAACTGACTTAGTTAACAATGGTAAAATTGTATCACTAATTCCGTTTGCTTCATTTCCCATTACTAAAATTGCACTTTTAGGCAAATCTGTTGTGTAAACATTAACACCATCCATTAATGATGCATATTTTGGTAAAGTCGAATTTTGTAAACATGTTGCTAAATTGGTATAAACAATAGAAACTCTGGTTAGTGAACCCATAGAAGCCTGCACAACTTTCGCATTATAACAATCAACTGTATTTGAAGAACATATCAGTTGATCTACACCAAACCAATCACACAATCTAATAATAGTCCCTAAATTTCCAGGATCGTTAATTTCATCAAGAGCTACTATTAAACCTTCCTTTGAAATTACTTTTTCTGAAGGGATTTTAAACAATGCTAACACATTATTTGGAGTTTTTAAAGTACTTATTTTTTTTAATTCAACTTCAGAAAGTTGACAAATACGTTCTATATTTTTATAAGTAGAAGCATCTACACAAAACAGCTGCTCTAATTCAAAATCTGAATTTAAAAATTCAGCCACAACTTTAGTTCCTTCAGCAATAAATAAATTATTTTTAGTTCGGTACTTTTTTTGCTGTAAACTCGTTATTAATTTTAACTGATTTTTACTTAAACTCATATTTTTATTTATAAAAAATTGTAATTTGGTAATAGCTTTAAAAGAATTACTTTTGAAACAAATTTAAACTCTTATTTATTGAAAAACAATTTTATAATATTAATAATTCTATTAAGTCTATCTTATAGTTTTTCATCTTGTAATACGGTAAAATATATTCCTGAAGGTAAGCACTTGCTTACAAAAAACACCATTACTATTAATAACAAGAAAAATAATGATGATGAAATAACCGATTATATTGTTCAACGACCAAATCAACTTGTACTTGGAATTCCATTTCCACTTCATTTTCACAATATTGGGAACAAAAATTTTGAAACAAATTTTGAAAAATGGAAATTGGACAGTCCTAATTGGTATCGTTTTACAACAGGTGTGTTTTCGGAAAAACAAGCAAGAGGGCTTAGAAATTTTAAGTATAAAACACATCAATGGTATTTAAATAACGGTGAAGCTCCAGTATTGTTAGATGCAAAAAAAACAACTCAAACAATTGAAAATTTAACCCAGCACTATTTAAATGAAGGGTATTTTAAAGTAAATGTAACTTCAGAAACAGCAGTACTTAAAAATAAAAAAATCGCGGTTACTTACCAAGTAAATACCAACAAACTATATACTATAGATACCGTATCTACTACTATAGAATCGAAAGTTTTAGAAACAATTTATAATAGAAAAAAAGAGGGATCCTTCATTAAAAAAGGAAATCCCTTTAAGCTGTCTTCATTTGTAAGTGAACAAAATAGACTAGCCAGTTTATTTAGAAATTCAGGAGTTTTTAGATTCAATAAAAATGCTATTACATTTGAAGCTGATTCAGCCAATTACGAATCTAATATTAATTTAATAATTAATGACAGTATTGGAAATGTTCCATTTAAAATTCAAAAAATAAAGAATATTAATATTTATACAGATTTTTCTTACAATACAAAAGACAATCCAATTAAAGACAGTTTAAATTATAATGGTTATTCATTTTTGGCTCAAGAAGAATTAAAATACAATCCAAAATTATTATTAAATTCAATTTTTATTGAACCAAATACAATTTACCAAGATAAAACTCGTGAATTAACCCGAAAACATTTAAGAGGTTTAAAAAACTTTAGATCAGTTGACATTAAATACACAGAATTAGAAAATGATATGCTTGAAGCATCCATATTTTTAACACCTCTAAAAAAATACTCTATTGGTTTTAATACGGAGCTAACACACTCAAACATTAGACAATTAGGAGTTTCTGGAAAATTATCTTTTTTAAACCGAAATATTTTTAAAGGTTCTGAAATTTTAAAATTTTCCATTCAAGGTTCTTTTTTAGATTCAAAAGATGCAGCAGACAATGAAAGTTTATTAAACGCCTGGGAAATTGGTGGTGATGTATCTCTAGAACTTCCAAGGTTTTTAGTACCATTTAAAACCAATAAAATCATTTCAAAAACAAAATCACCCAAAACTACTTTTACAATAGGTACTAGTTTGCAAAAAAATATAGGACTTGATAAACAAAAATTTACAGGAATTATAGATTATTCTTGGGAATCTTCTAAAACTAAGAAACATAGTTTTCAATTGTTAAATACACAATTTATTCAAAATTTAAATGTGAGTTCTTATTTTGATATTTACAATTCTGAATTTCAAGAAATTCAAAACATTGCAAATACTTTTTTTAATGAAGCTTTAAGCAGTACAAATGTTATTGATTTCATTGAAACTAATATTGATGCTAATTTTGAAGCAAGTAACCCTGAAGAATTTAAAACTGCTCAAAACATAAAAAATAGGTATAATATAATAACAGAAGATGTATTAATTCCTTCAATAACTTATTCATTTACCTTTAACAATAGTGAAAATTATAAAGATTTAGATTTCTCATTTTTTAAAGCACGTATAGTTTCATCTGGTAATTTAACAACATTATTAGCTACAAATAGGGATGCTAACAATTCAAAAATGTTATTTAAAACTCCAATAGCGCAGTACATTAGAACCGATTTAGAATATAAAAAATTTTGGAATTTATCACTAGAAAATGTATTGGCTTTTAGAAGCTTTTTAGGGATTGCTATTCCTTACGGAAACTCAAGCACCATACCATTTAGTAGAAGTTATTTTATTGGTGGACCAAACGATTTAAGAGCTTGGAAAATATATGATTTAGGTCCTGGAGTAACAAAAACAGGATTAGAATTTAACGTTGGAAGCCTTAAATTTATAAGTAGTTTAGAATATAGATTTAAAATAATTAACAGTGTAAAAGGGGCTTTATTTGTTGACGCTGGAAACATTTGGGACATTACCAATTCTTCTGTAACCTCTTCAGAAGCAAAATTTAATGGTTTAAATTCACTAAAAGATATTGCTATTGGTTCTGGTTTTGGAATTAGATACGATTTAAGTTTTATTTTGCTTCGTTTAGATTTAGGGTTTAAAACCTACGAACCTTACCTTCCCGAAGGAAACAAATGGTTTGAAAATTATAATTTCACAAAAACTGTCTATAATTTTGGGATAAGTTATCCGTTTTAAAACATACCTCCTTCTACTATTACGATTTCGTGTTTTTTCTTTTCAAAATCTCTATTTAAAAAGTATAATTCCTTAATTTTGCTACAATTAAGTTAATAATACTAACTACACATAAAATATTATGAGTCATACAATTAAACCAGGAGTTGTAACAGGGAAAAAGGTACAAGAAGTTTTTAAACTAGCAAAAGCAAAAAAATTCGCTTTACCAGCAGTAAATGTTATAGGCTCAAGTACAATTAATGCAGTTTTAGAAACTGCAAAAGAACTAAACGCACCAGTAATAATTCAGTTTTCAAATGGTGGCGCTCAATTTAATGCAGGAAAAGGTTTATCTAACGAAAATGAAAAGGCTGCTATTGCTGGAGCTATTGCTGGAGCAAAACATGTACACTCTTTAGCTGAAGCATACGGCGTACCTGTAATTTTACATACTGACCATTGTGCAAAAAAATTATTACCTTGGATTGATGGACTATTAGATGCAGGTGAGCAATTTTACAAAGAAAACGGAGTGCCGCTTTTTAGCTCGCATATGATTGATTTATCTGAAGAATCTCTTGAAGAAAATATTGAAATTTGCAAAACTTATTTAGAACGTATGAGCAAAATAGATATGACTTTAGAGATTGAATTAGGAATTACAGGTGGTGAAGAAGATGGAGTGGATAATTCAGATGTAGATGTTTCAAAATTATACACTCAACCCGAAGAAGTTGCTTATTCTTATGAAGAATTAAAAAAAGTAAGTGACTGTTTTACAATAGCTGCATCTTTTGGTAACGTTCACGGTGTTTACAAACCTGGGAATGTAAAATTAACACCAAAAATCTTAGACAATTCTCAAAAATATATTGAAGACAAATATAGTACTGAAGCCAATCCTGTAGATTTTGTATTTCACGGAGGATCAGGTTCTTCACTTGAAGAAATAAGAGAAGCTATTGGTTACGGTGTAATTAAAATGAATATCGATACGGATCTTCAATTTGCTTATAACGAAGGGATTAGAGATTATATGAATGATAAAATTGACTATTTAAAAACACAGATAGGAAATCCTGAAGGAGCTGACCAACCGAACAAAAAACACTACGATCCAAGAAAATGGGTGCGTGAAGGTGAATTAACATTTAAATCTCGTTTAATTCAGGCGTTTAAAGATTTAAATAATGTAAACACATTATAATCATCACAATATCAAGTTAAAATTATAAAGAGAGCATTTTTTTAGGTGTTCTCTTTATTTTTTTTAGTAATTTGCACCCCTATTTTCAACTAAAACAAAATATGTATGTCATCTTGGTTTAAAAGAAAAGATAAAGGAATTCAAACAGCTACTGAAGATAAAAAAGATGTACCTAAAGGATTATGGTACAAAACACCAAGCGGGAAAGTAATTGACACTGAAGAATTAAAAGAAAACTACTATGTAAGCCCAGAAGATGGCTACCATGTTAGAATTGGAAGTGCAGAGTATTTTGAAATTCTTTTTGACGATAACAACTTTAAAGAATTTGATAAAGATATGGTCTCTAAAGACCCTTTAAAATTCTCAGATAGTAAAAAATATATTGATAGACTAAAGCAAGCCTACGAAAAAACCAATTTAAAAGATGCTGTTAGAACAGCTGTTGGGAAATCTTTTGGCAAAGATATAGTAATTGCTGCTATGGATTTTAGTTTTATCGGCGGTTCTATGGGAAGTGTTGTTGGTGAAAAAATAGCACGTGCTATAGGTTACTCAATAAAACACAAAGTTCCTTTTTTAATGATTTCAAAATCTGGTGGTGCAAGAATGATGGAAGCATCATTATCTTTAATGCAATTGGTAAAAACATCGGCTAAATTAGCACAACTTGCTGAAGTTAATATTCCATACATTTCATTATGTACAGACCCTACAACAGGAGGAACTACTGCTTCATACGCTATGTTAGGTGATATCAACATTGCAGAACCAAATGCTTTAGTTGCATTTGCAGGGCCAAGAGTTGTAAAAGATACAACCGGTAAAGAATTACCTCCAGGATTTCAACGTTCTGAATTTGTACTAGAACACGGTTTTTTAGACAAAATTGTTGAACGAAAAAACTTAAAAAAACAGGTGAATTTATATATAGATTTAATTCAAAATTTACCAATTAGAAAATAAAAAAAGCGAGCTGATAATCAGCTCGCTTTTTTTATGTGAATCTTTATATATAATTAAAAGTGTAGACCTCTTAAGGTAACTTCAAATTCTTCTCCAGAAGCATTTGTAAAAATTGCCACATTATCACAACTTCCATCTCCAAAATCTAACGTTCCTTCTCTATCCTGCTTATGCAATTCTACAATACCGCTTACAATAAACCTACAGGACATTTCACGTCTTAAAGGTTCAATTATATTAGAAGAAAAAACAGTGCCATCTTTAAAAGTGGTAGCCCATCTTCCAGTAATTAAAAATACATTGTCTCCAAAAGTTCTAGTATCTGCACCTTCAATCCACTCTCTAACTTTAGTACCTTCTCTTGATGCATAATCACCATCAGGCCAAATAATTTTAACATCCATTGTTAAGGTTGACTCTGGGTTTCCATTTTCATTTTCTCGCACTCTTACCATGGTATTACCTCCTACAATATTTAATTCATTGAAATAAAAATTTTCAAATGTATAAGACACTGTTAAGGATTGAACATCAATATCAATTGCGTGGCTCATAATAATTTTTCCACTCAATACGTTTCCGTTTGGCAATTCACAGCCATCACCAAAATCAAATGTAACTGTTTTTGTGAATTCAGTTAACACTATGGTTTTGGTTAAACAAGGCAAAAAATCTTCAGATTTCTCTGCGTCTTCACTTTTACCAGCAACTTCAGTTTCAACAAAGAAATCATCAATTACATTATTTACTTCATCAGATACATCATCTGCTTCAGCTAAAGCAACTGCTTCATCAGCTGAGATTGGTTCACTTAAATCAACAGTTTCAATATCACTGTTTTCACAACTTACAAAAAGGAAACTACTAGCTACAAAAAGCATTAATAGTTTTGAGTTTAAAATTTTCATACGATTACTATTTTAATTGGTTTAACAAAAAATTAACTTTTAATATTTCTAAGACCCACAGAATTTCAAAAGGTTTAATTTTTCCTAAAAAAATTAGTTGAGATGTATATGTACTTAATTGTTAATCAAAATAATAATAGTATATTTGCGGCCTGTTTACTGCACATACAGTAATCATACATAAAAATTATTAATAAAAATTAATGTTAGCATGTACTTAACAAAAGAAAAAAAAGCAGAAATTTTTGCTAAACACGGTAAAACGGCAACAAACACTGGCTCTTCCGAAGGACAAATCGCCTTATTTACTCACAGAATTAACCATTTAACTGAACATTTAAAAAATAATCGTAAAGATTATAATACGGAGCGTTCATTAGTTAGGTTGGTAGGTAAAAGAAGAAATTTACTTGATTATTTAATTAAAACCGATATTGTAAGGTATCGTGAGATAATTAAAGAATTAGGTTTAAGAAAATAATTTCACAAATTAAGAGGCAACTATTGCCTCTTTTTTTTTAAACTAAACACATATTAAAGAAAGCATCTATTAAACTTTTCATTGGTTCATAAACAACACAACAACTAAAACCAATTGTTTAATTAAAATTAAAACATTATTTATGATACCAAAGGTATTTAAAGAAATTATTGATTTAGGGGATGGAAGAACCATCTCATTAGAAACTGGAAAATTAGCAAAACAAGCACACGGTTCTGTAGTTGTTCAATCAGGAAAATGTATGATGTTATGTACAGTTGTTTCCAATTACGAACAAAAAGACCTTGGTTTTCTACCATTAACAGTAGATTACCGTGAGAAATTTGCAGCTGCAGGTCGTTACCCAGGTGGTTTCTTCAAGAGAGAAGCAAGACCAAGTGATGGTGAAGTATTAACAATGCGTTTAGTAGACCGTGTTTTACGTCCGTTATTCCCAAAAGATTATACCGCAGAAACGCAAGTGATGATTCAGTTAATGTCTCATGACGAAAATGTAATGCCAGAAGCAATGGCAGGATTAGCAGCATCTGCAGCAATTCAATTAAGTGACTTCCCTTTCGAATGCGCTATTTCTGAAGCACGTGTTGCAAGAATTAACGGAGAATTTGTTATCAACCCAAGTAGAGCTCAATTAGATGAGGCTGATATGGATATGATGATAGGTGCTTCTGCAGATTCTGTGATGATGGTTGAAGGTGAAATGGACGAATGTAGTGAAGAAGATATGGCAGATGCAATTAAATTTGCACACGAAGCTATTAAAGTTCAAATTGCTGCTCAAATACGTTTAGCAGAAGCCTTCGGAAAAAAAGAAGTTCGTGAATATGAAGCTGCTGAAGTAAACGAAGATTTAGAAAAAAGAGTACACGATTTAGCATATGACAGATGTTACGCTATTGCTAAGAAGGGAACTTCTAAAGCAGAACGTAGTGCTGCATTTGCTGAAGTAAAAGAAGAAGTTAAGGCTTCATTTACTGAAGAAGAGATGGCTGAATTTGGTCACCTTGTTGGAGGTTATTACAGGAAAGCTGAAAAAGAAGCTGTTCGTGAATTAACTTTAAGCGAAGGTTTACGATTAGATGGTAGAAAAACTGATGAAATTAGACCAATTTGGTGTGAGGTAGATTATTTACCATCAGTACATGGTTCATCAATTTTTACTCGTGGAGAGACTCAAGCATTAGCAACAGTTACCTTAGGAACATCAAGAGATGCCAACAAAATTGATATGCCATCTTTCGAAGGTGAAGAAACATTTTATTTACATTATAATTTTCCTCCTTTTTGCACAGGGGAAGCGCGCCCATTAAGAGGTACTTCTCGTCGTGAAGTTGGTCACGGAAATTTAGCACAACGTGCATTAAAAGGAATGATCTCTGAAGATTGCCCTTATACTGTTCGTGTAGTTTCTGAAGTATTAGAATCTAACGGTTCTTCATCAATGGCAACAGTTTGTGCTGGTACAATGGCACTTATGGATGCTGGTGTAGAAATGAAAAGACCAGTTTCAGGTATTGCAATGGGATTAATTTCTGATGGTGATCGTTACGCTGTATTATCTGATATTTTAGGTGATGAAGATCATTTAGGAGATATGGATTTTAAAGTTACTGGAACTACTGAAGGAATTACTGCTTGTCAGATGGACATTAAAATTAAAGGATTATCGTACGAAATTTTAGTAAATGCACTAAAACAAGCACGTGAAGGTAGATTACATATTTTAGGTAAAATAACAGATACAATCGCTGTTACAAATGCAGAAGTTAAAGCACATGCTCCAAAAATGGTTTCTAAAACTATTCCAGGAGATTTTATTGGAGCTTTAATTGGCCCAGGTGGAAAAGTGATTCAAGAATTACAAAAAACTACTGGATGTACAATTGTTATTAACGAAGATCCTGTTACTGAAGAAGGTATTGTTGAAATATTAGGAACTAGTCAAGATGGTATTGATGCTGTTTTAGCTAGAATTGACTCTATTACATTTAAACCAGAAAGAGGTAGCGTTTACGAAGTAAAAGTTATTAAAATGTTAGATTTTGGTGCTGTAGTAGAATATGTTGAAGCTCCTGGAAATGAAGTATTATTACACATTTCTGAATTAGCTTGGGAACGTACTAATAATGTTTCTGATGTTGTTAATATGGGTGATGTTTTTGATGTAAAATATTTTGGAAGAGATCCAAAAACTAGAAAAGAAAAAGTTTCTAAAAAAGCATTATTACCAAGACCTCCAAGAGAAGAAAGAACAGACAAAAGAGAAGAAAAATAAATCTTCATAAAATAATTATTAAAGCTTCTTAATTTAACATTAAGAAGCTTTTTTATGAAATTCACTTACAAAATTATGTGAAAAATTAATATTTTACTAATCTTTTTGTAACATTTCCCAAATTACTACGTATAATATAGTGTACATCATATATAAATAAAAACTTTAGCTACTAAAATGAGACAACTTAAAATCACAAAACAAGTTACTAACCGAGAAACAGCATCATTAGACAAATATTTACAAGAAATTGGTAAAGTTGATTTGATTACTGCTGAAATGGAAGTGGAATTAGCACAACGAATTAGAGCTGGAGATCAAGCTGCTTTAGAAAAATTAACGAAAGCTAATTTACGTTTTGTTGTATCTGTAGCTAAACAATACCAAAACCAAGGCTTAACATTACCCGATTTAATTAATGAAGGAAACTTAGGATTAATAAAAGCAGCTAAACGTTTTGATGAAACTCGTGGTTTTAAATTTATTTCTTATGCTGTTTGGTGGATTCGTCAATCAATTTTACAAGCGTTAGCTGAGCAATCTCGTATTGTTCGTTTACCATTAAATAAAATTGGCTCTATTAATAAAATTAATAAAATGTACGCATTTTTAGAGCAAGAAAACGAAAGACCTCCTTCTGCAGAAGAAATTGCAAAGAAATTAGATATGACTATTAATGACGTTAAAGAATCTATGAAAAATTCTGGTCGTCATGTATCTATGGATGCTCCTTTAATTGAAGGTGAAGATTCAAACCTATACGATGTATTAAATACTGGTGATTCACCAAATCCAGATAGAGCATTACTCCACGAATCTTTAAAAGTTGAAATTGAACGTGCTTTAGAAACTTTAACTCCTAGAGAAGCTGATGTTGTACAATTATACTTTGGCTTAGGCGATGCACATCCTATGACATTAGAAGAAATTGGAGAAACATTTGATTTAACACGAGAACGTGTTCGTCAAATTAAAGAAAAAGCAATTAGAAGATTAAAACATACTTCAAGAAGTAAAATCTTGAAAACATACTTAGGATAACAATCAAAAGAAAAACGCTCGAAATATCGGGCGTTTTTCTTTTTAAATAATACTTTTGTAAAAACAACAACTAACAAAATGAATAAATTTATTGCTCCTTCAATTTTAGCTGCAGATTTTGGCAACTTACAACGTGATGTAGAAATGATTAACAACAGCAAAGCTGATTGGTTTCATATTGATGTTATGGATGGTGTATTTGTTCCAAATATTTCATTTGGAATGCCAGTAATTAGCGCCATTAAAAAACACGCTACTAAAACAATGGATGTACATTTAATGATTGTTGACCCAGATAGATTTATCACCGATTTTAAAAAAGTTGGTGCTGATATTTTAACAGTACATTATGAAGCTTGCACACATTTACACAGAACGGTTCAAGCAATAAAAGATGCAGGTATGAAAGCTGGTGTTTCTTTAAACCCACACACACCTATTGCTGTTTTAGAAGATGTTATTAACGATTTAGATTTGGTCCTAATAATGAGTGTTAACCCTGGTTTTGGTGGGCAAAGTTTTATTGAAAACACTTATAAAAAAGTAGGTCAACTAAAAAACCTAATAGAATATACCGGCTCAAAAACACTTATAGAAGTTGATGGTGGAGTAACAGACCAAAACATAGAAAAACTTTCAGAAGCTGGTGTCAATGCTTTTGTAGCTGGAAGTTTTGTTTTTAAAAGTGACAACCCTTCTGAAACTATTGAAAACTTAAAAAATTTAGTGTCAGAATAAAGTTATGTGAAAATCTACTTTGCTCACCCATATTCTTCCTGGAAGAGAGATACTAATGAAAACACCAATTTTAAAGGAATATTATGCGGCGTACCATTATTATCTCTTGTTGCAATTGTAGGTGTAAGTATTTCCTCTATTCCAGAATCATTTTCTGAATCAACAATAAATTCAAATTCACTTTGAACACCATTAAAAGGATCACTTCCAGTAGATTGAATACTATTAATTTTAATAGTAATTAAACTTTCTGCTACCCAATTTGAACTTGGTGTAAAAGTTAAAGTATTTGAAGATGTAATTCCCCAAGACCCAGAACCATTTGCCAAAACTTTATTTACAAAAATATCTGGATATTGTGTAATAGGTTGAAAAAAATCTAAATTAAAAGCTATAGAAATACTTTCTGAAATCAATAAATTAGTTGTTTCAATTGGTGTGAAACTTGCCACATTAAAATCGAGCAGTATTTTTTCAGTATTCCCAGCTCGAAGAGCTAAATCCTAAAAAAAATAAACAACCCTATAATTAAATTATTTTTCATAACTTTTATTTTAATAACTGTTAATATTGCGCTTATACCTTGGTAAAAAAAATCCAGGAATACTTTAAAAAGTTTCCCTGGCTGTATGCTTATAAGTTACAATTCAAAACTATGACCCTTATCAATAAATTTATCAAACTTTTCTTTGTTAAACTGATAAAGGAAGGCGCCTTTTTTAGAACCCGTTTTATCCTTTTCATCTGTTTTTGTCAATACGTCAAAAGACAATACTTTTTTTCTAAAGTTTCTATCATCCAATTTCTTTTGATAAATACACTGATATAAAATCTGTAATTGAGGTATTGTAAATTTCTCTGGAAGCAACTCAAAACCAATTGGTTGATAACGTGCTTTAGATCGAAGTTTAGCTATGGCGTCATTTACCATTCTTCCGTGATCAAAAATTAGCTCTGGAATTTCATCAAAATCAAACCAATGTGCATCGTACTTTTCTACACTTTCTAAATCAAATGCATCAATTCTAATTAAACTATAATGAGCTACTGAAATAACTCGCTCTCCTGGGTCTCTATCAATATCACTATAGGTTTGAAGTTCTTGTAGGTAAATTTCTTTAAGACCTGTTGATTCTAAAAGAACCTGTTTTGCGGCATCATTTAAGCTTAAATTTTCTTTAATAAATGCACCTACTAAAGACCAAGCTCCTTTTAACGGTTCAACTTTTCTTTTGAAGAGTAGTAATTTTAGTTTTTCAGAGTCAAATCCAAAAATAATGCAATCTACAGCTACTAAGATTTTTTCTTGCCCTTTATATACAAGTGACGTGTCTAATAATTTCATGCTAGTATTGAGTCTAATATTTTGTAAAAATATGAAATTTATTTCAGTTGTAATTTAGCTGTATTATTATAGTCTTTACCTCTAATACTTTCAAAAGAAACAATCATTTCTTGTAATTTTTCTTTATTAGTTTCAGCTAAATTATTTTGTTGACCAATGTCTTCTTTTAAGTTATATAGTTGAAATTCTTTAGAATTAGCTGTTTCAATATTTACAGATATAACTATTTTTCTCCCTTTATATGGGGTATCATCACCCAATCACCTTCTCTAAAGGCAGTTCTAGTAGTTGCTTCTAATATTAAGTTTTTTCTTCCTACACTATTTGTTCCTAAAAATACATCTAACAATTCTTCGCTGTCCTTTACACGAACATCACTTTTAACAAGTTTAGCTAATGAAGACAATAAATCTACTTGAGATACTAATGCATTTGATGTAGAAGGAGTAATTTTCCCTTTCCAATAAGTGAAAAACGGCACATATGTTCCTGCTTCAAACAAACTATATTTACCACCTCTAAAAGGCCCTGTAGGTGTATGATTTCCTATTTTTTCAACTGCATCATCATAATATCCATCGTTTAATACTGGGCCATTATCACTTGTAAATATAATACGTGTATTTTCTAACAATCCTTCTTTTTCAAGGGTATTTACAAATTCCCCAATACACCAATCTGCTTCCATAATAACATCACCTCTTGGACCTAAACCAGATTTTCAAACAAAACGTTCATGTGGTATACGTGGCACATGTGACTGTTGCATAGCGTAATACAAGAAAAAAGGTTCGTTTTTATGTTTTACAACATAATCTTGAGCTTCTTTTAAAAAGGTGTCTTCCATATCTTCATCTGTCCAAAGTGCAGCTTTACCACCTTTCATATAACCAATACGTGGTATCCCTACTATTATGCCCGTGATGCCACTTTAATTTCAATAATTCTGGATTTTTTACCTGTAGGTTCTCCTTCAAAATTCTTTCTGTAATTAACTTCAATAGGGTCGTTTGGATCTAAGCCTACTACATCTCCATTTACAATATAAACAGTTGGAACTCGGTCTTGCGTAGCAGCCATTATGTACGAACAATCAAAACCAACTTCATTTAGACCAGGACTTACTCTTTCATTCCAATTCATATTTCCGCTTCCTAAACCTAAGTGCCATTTCCCAACAATCCCTGTATAATAACCTTTTTCTTTTAGCATTTTTGGTATTGTCATTTGCGCTGTGCTAATAATTAAAGGCGCAGTTCCTGGTAAAATTTTAGCTTTCTTTTCTCTCCAAGGATATGTACCGGTAAGTAAAGCATATCTACTTGGCGTACAGGTTGCAGAAGTTGCATAACCATTGCTAAAACGTACTCCTTCATTAGCTAATTTATCTAAATTTGGCGCTTTTATTTCAGTAGCTCCGTTAAATCCAACATCACCATATCCTAAATCGTCTACATAAATTACAACAATATTTGGTTTTTTTGATCTTCAGAATTATTTGAAATCTGACTTTTTTGTTCTTCATTTTTACAGGAAATTAAACCTACAAAAACACTTAATAAGATTAGTTTTTTCATTTAATTGGTTTTTATTGAAAATTTAAATGTAGTTGATTGCTTATACACTTTATTAGGCAATAAAGTTGCTGACGGAAACGAAGGTTCGTTTGGTGAATTTGGAAAAAATTGCGTTTCTAAACAAAATCCTTCATTATTTTTATAAATTGTATTGTTATTATTTTTAGCTGCTCTACTTAAAAAGTTTCCAGTATATAATTGAACTCCTGGTTTAGTTGTATACACTTCCATTTGTCTACCACTTTCTTCATCAAAAACAATTGCTGCTAAATTGTCTTTTTCTTTATCAAGTACAAACGTATGATCGTACCCTGAAGCTAATTGTAGTTGTGTATTTTCTTTATTAATTCTTTCTCCAATTTTAGTAAACTCAGAAAAATCAAAAGGAGTATTTTTTACAGATTTAAAATTTCCTTTTGGAATTAAATTTGAATTTACAGGAAGAAAACTAGTTGCATTTATTTTTAAATAATGATTTAATACCGTTTCTTTTATATTTCCTGATAGGTTAAAATAAGAATGTTGAGTCAAGTTTACTATTGTCTCTTTATCTGTGGTAGCAATGTACTCAACTTTTAACTCATTAAGTTCAGTTAGCTTGTATGTTACTGTTACTTTTAAATTACCTGGATACCCTTCATCCATATCTTTACTTAAATATGATAACTCTATACCAACAAAATCAGCTCCTTCAATTTGTTTAACATCCCAAATTACTTTATTAAACCCATTTATACCTCCATGTATATGATTCTCATTTTCATTTGTTGACAATTGATATTCTTTACTACCTAAAGTAAACTTTCCTTTTGCAACTCTATTACAAAAGCGCCCTACAATTGCTCCAAAATAACCTGGGTACTTTATATATTCATCTAAAGTATCAAAACCTAAAACAACATTTTCTTTAAGTCCATTCTTATCTGGAACCAATAAAGAAGTGATAATACCTCCATAATTAGTTACCTTTAAGCTTATTCCATTAGAATTTTCAAGTGTATATAAAAATACCTGTTTAGAATCTATATTTCCAAATGGATGAACTTCAATTTTCTTATTTAAAGTATCTTTTACCGTTAAATTAGTTGAAATAATATTTTCTTGATTACTCATTAATAATTGTGCCTTCTTTAGGGATGAATTAATGTTATTATTTATTTTACTATGATTTCTACAAGAAATTACTCCCATAAAAACACCTAATAAGATGAGTTTTTTTATTAAATAGTTTTATTAGGATTAAGTATCTAAACGACTAAAACTTATCTTGTTATTTATAATTCTCAGAAAACTATCTGAGTCAATTAGCTTAAGTATTTATTCATTTTTAGTTTTTAGGGGGTTCATTTTCCAATTATCTGTTCTAAATGAGTAGGCTGGTAACCCTTCTGTATTAAATAGCGTTCCTTTTACACAATTTTTAAATGCATAACGAACAGGAACTTTAACTTCACTAGCCCAAATAGTTATTGTTTTATTTTTTTGGATTTTTGCAGTTGCTACATAAAACACTTTGTCTTCTCCAGCAATTTCAAACCTTTCTAAATTCTCACCAAAACTTGTAAGCCCATTGTCTACAAACTCAAAATGTAATTTTATTTTTTGACCAATAACATTCATTTCTTTATAAACTCACAAATTACATTATTTATTCTATTATTAACTTTCTAGTAACCGTTTTTCCCTCTTCTTCAACTTTAAGTATATGAATACCTTGTTTAAATTAGCAACATTTATAAGTTGGTTGTTAAATACCGTTTTATTAACGTATACTTGTCCTCCAAACATATTGTATATTTCAACTGATTTTTGAGCATTCCCCAAACCACCAGAACTTATGCTAAAGTTTCAGCTTGCAATTGGATTTGGATACACGTTGAATTGTGAAATCTCATTTTTACCTACTGATAATACTACTGTAGAGTAAGTACCAAAAGCAACATCTGTAGCCATATTAGCACAAGTAGTTGTAGCATCACTCCAAGGAGTTGACATAAAAGTCCAATTACTCTCACTAAAAGTTCCATTATTTTGGGTACTTCCATTATTACGCTTTGCAACTGCGTTCTCGTAACTCCAAGGATTAGTATGGTCTGTATTCCCACTTACATCACTTCCTCTACCAAATTTATCTAGAACAGTACCTTCAACATTTGATATTCTAACATGGTCATTTCCTGTTAACCACATACCTGTAATTACTTGAGGTAAAGTACCATGATTATAAAATAGTGTATACTTTTGGTTTTACACCATTGCAACAATATATTATTAAATTTCCAAATGGAGAATACCAATGCTTATTAACCGCTTGGGATTCTAAAGAAAATAAGTGGTTTTACTTACAACCAAATTTAGATATAAAACATAATGAATGGTTACATTGGACTGGTGCTTCTATGAAATGGAATACGATGTGTGCCGATTGTCATTCAACAAATCTTGAAAAAAATTATGACAGCAAAACTGAAGTGTATTCCACTTCATACAGCGAAATAAATGTTAGTTGTGAAGCCTGCCATGGACCTTTAAGTTCTCATGTTAATTTTTACGAAGCTAAAATTGAGGGAGAAAAACCACCAAAAATGGACATGCCAAACTTTATGACTTCAAAATAAGTGGTAGATAAATGTGCTAGGTGTCATTCTAGAAGATCACAATTCACAAAAAAGTTTAATTATGAAGGTGAATTTTTAGATCATTACAGTCCAAGTTTATTAGTTGATCCTATTTACGAATTAGATGGACAAATTAAAGATGAAGATTACGTTTACGGCTCCTTTATTCAAAGTAAAATGTATCATAATGGTATTTCTTGTAAAGATTGTCATGATGTACATTCTTTGAAGTTAAAAAAGAAAGGCAACAACCTTTGTTTAACTTGTCATGTTCCAGAATACAATACAGCTTCTCATCATTTTCATAAAAATAATTCTGAAGGAGCTCAGTGTATTAATTGCCATATGCCTGGAAAATTATATATGGGGAACGATTTTAGAAGAGATCATAGCTTTAGAGTACCGCGCCCAGACCAAACTGTAAAGTACAATGTACCAAACGCATGTAATACATGCCACAAAGATAAAAGCGCCAAATGGGCCAGTGAATTTGTAAAAGAAAATTATGGTACTGAACGTACCGACCATTTTTCTAACCATTTATTAAAAGGTTATTTTGAAGATAATATTGGATTTAAGGAAGTATTTACAAATAAAAACTATCCAAATATTGCTAGAGCTACGGCTATAAACCAATATCAAATCACTTCAAAAAATGATGTAGAAAAACTTGTTACTTATTTAAAAGATTCATCAGCATTAGTTAGAAGCGAAGTGATTACTTCCATAGAAAAATTAGGAGGTACTAATTATTCAAAAAATATTGCTCCACTTCTAAATGACCCTATTAGAAGTGTACGAATTACTGCAGCTCGGTATTTTATTATGAATGGACAAGATATGAGCTTAACTACTAATTTTGATAAAGCACATAAAGAATATTTAGAAGCATTGGATATGAATTCAGATTTTGCCTCTGGACAACACCAAATTGCACTTTATAACCAAACAAAAGGTGATACTATTGAAGAAATTAAAGCTTATAAAAAAGCGCTTGAAATAGATAATTATTACAATATGTCTCGTATGAATTTAGCGTTTTTATATTACCAACAAGGCAGTATTAAGGAATGTGAGAAACTCTATTTAAAAGTTATTGAACAAGAACCCGAATTTGGACCGTCATATTATATGTTAGGCTTATTATATAATGAAACAGGAAATACTAAAAAAGCACTTAAATATTTAGATGCTGCATGTGAAAAAGAGCCTGTAAATTTAACCGCCTTTTATAATTATGCATTAATTCTACAAAAAGAAGGCAACAATAAAGAGTCTATAACGGTAATTAATGATGCCATAAAAATCTTTTCAAATTTGGAAAAGTTATTGTACGTGAAATTAATTGCACAATTAAATTTGAAGCTTTCTAATGATGCTTATCAAACTTGCCTAAAACTTATTGACGTTGCACCTAACAACTCTAATTATCAACAAATAATTAAAAACCTTAGCCAAGAAATTGATTATAAATAAACTTATTTTAAAGTTTATAAAGTAATATATTCTAACTCCTTGTTTTATTAATTAAATGAATTAGAACGAAAGTATAAAGATTTTTTTGAAACTTATAAATCTGAGCTTTCAAGTATTCAAAGTATTTACAATCAGCATATTGATAGTAATGTTGAACAAAAAAGGATGCTAACAGGTTTGATATTCCCAAATAAATTTGGTTTAGAAAATAAAAAAATTCAAACCGCTACTTTAAACTCTCTATTATTAAAAATTTAATAAGGGTAAAGTCCTCAGTGCTTTTAATTAACCCCACCTTTATCTTATTTTAATGATTGTGACCCCGGCAGGATTCAAACCTGCAACCGCTGGAGCCGAAATCCAGTGCGCTATTCAGTTGCGCCACGAGGCCAAATTAAATATTATTCTAAAAGTTGTTTTACCATGGTAGATATTGCCTTTCCATCAGCTTTACCCGCTAATTGTTTTGAAGCCATTCCCATAACTTTCCCCATATCTTTCATTGAAACTGCTCCAACTTTCTCCATGATTTCAGCAATAACTTTTTTCAATGCTTCTTCACTCATTTGTTCTGGTAAAAATTGAGCAATTATTTCAACTTGTGCTAATTCAGGTGCTGCCAAATCTTCACGGCCTTGCTCTTTATAAATTGATGCGCTATCCTTACGTTGTTTTACTAACTTTTGAAGTAATTTAATCTCATCTTCTTTGGTTATTTCACTAGAAGCACCTCCTTTTGTTTGAGCTAATAATATTTCAGATTTTATCGCTCTTAAAGATTCTAATGCAACTGTGTCTTTCAACTTCATTGCCTCTTTCATTTTAACCATTAATTCTTGTTGTAAACTCATATTCAAATATTTTAGTTTTGCGAAGATAAAAAAAAAGAACTCGAAAATCTCCATAATTAAAGGAAGATTTTCGAGTCAAAACTTAGAAAACTTGTCTAAGGGTACTCGTCTTTGGGCAAAATTTTAATCTACATTATCATGCAGAAAAGAGTTGTTAGAACGAAATTGAATATCATCATTATCATCAACCTCAAGTGTTGTTCTTGACTGGCTAACTTCAGATGAATGCGAGGTTTCATCAAGCTCAACTCCCATTCTTTTATAGGCTGGCTGTTTTTCAATTTCGTCAATGTTTTTATTTACTTTGTTTACAAATTTATAATTGAAATTTTTCATTTTTTCACGTCTATGAGCAGCTCTTTGTTGCAACTCTTCAATCGTTAAATCTAATGGTGAAATTTCTTTATGGTCTATAACTTCGTAATTCTCTATACTTAATTTAGGTTCTTCCTTTACTTCTGACCTTAGTGTAAAGTTTAAATCCTCACTAGCTTCTTCAAGTAATGCTATTGGTTTAGAAGCATTGATTAAATTATCTTCTAATGTTGTATAATCTTCTAAAGAAAAATATACATCCTCTTCAACTTCTTTTACAGGCTTTACAACTTGATGGTCTACAACTTCGATATTGTTAATATGTATCTTTGCTTCTTCAACATTAGGTGTTTTTTTCGCTTCTGAAATTGGCAAATCAAAAGTTAAAGAAATTTGATTTTCTTCCTCTATTTGCATAGGCTCTTCTATTGATTCAGCAGTAGCCATAGAAGTTATTACAAAATCTTCAACCGTATCTCGAGAAATTTCTTCGTAAACAACATCAATATTCTTAATAAATTCAGTTGTGGGAATTAGTTCAATTTTGTCTTCAATTTCTTCACCTAAATCATATACAATTTTGTCTTCAACTTTAGGTTTTACCTCAATAGCATTATTTCCCAAAAAATTATCTGTTTTATTATCAGAAAAATCATAGGTTGCTTCTTGTTCATCTCCAAGTGTATGAATTATTTTTTTCGCTTCAGTATTAGAAATCTCATGTTGTTGATCTTTATTGAAACCTGTTGCAATTACAGTAACTGAAATAGCATCTCCTAGTGAATCATCTTCTCCAACACCCATAATAATGTTCACATCAGATTTAGCTTCAGCTTGAATATAATCGTTTATCTCCCCTATTTCATCAATAGTGATTTCCTCTACTCCTGAAACAATTAACAATAGTACATTTTTAGCTCCAGTAATTTTATTATCATTCAATAAAGGTGAATCTAACGCCTTAGAAATTGCTTCTTCAGACCTTTGCATACCTGATGCACTAGCGGACCCCATAATGGCTGTTCCACTATTTGAGAGTACTGTTTTAGCATCTTTTAAATCTATATTTTGAGTATAGTGATGGGTAATTACTTCAGCAATACCTCGAGAAGCTGTTGATAATACTTCGTCGGCTTTAGAGAATCCAGCTTTAAATCCTAAATTTCCATATACTTCTCTTAATTTATTATTATTAATTACAACCAAAGAATCAACATGTTCACGTAATTTTTCAATTCCTTTCTGAGCTTGCTCATTACGCATTTTACCTTCAAAAGAAAAAGGTGTTGTTACAATACCAATAGTTAACAAATCTAATTCTCGAGCAACTTTAGCAATTATTGGGGCTGCTCCTGTTCCCGTTCCGCCACCCATTCCTACAGTAATAAAGACCATTTTTGATTTAGAAGAAAGCATCTCTTTAATTTCTTGTATACTTTCTACAGCAGCTTGTTCTCCAACTTCTGGATTTGCCCCTGCACCTAATCCTTCTGTTAAAGAAACTCCTAATTGAATTTTTGTTGGAACTGAACTGTTTTGTAAAGCCTGAGCATCGGTATTACAAATAACAAAATCCACTCCATTAATTCCTTGAGAATACATATGGTTTACGGCATTACTACCACCGCCACCAACTCCTATAACTTTTATTACGTTAGACTGATTTTTAGGTAAATCAAATGAAATGTTGTTAAAATCTGAATTGCTCATAATTATGTTTGTATTGGTCTTTTTCTTAAATTATTTTTATTCTGCATTGTCTAAAAAGTCTCTAAACTTATCTCCCCATTTATCAAAAATGGATTTTTTAGGTTCTGCTACTATTACATCTGTATCTCCCTCTTCATTTTCTGAAGAATCATCATTATCTTGCTGAGATACTTTAACTTTTTCTTTATCAATTTTGTTTAAACCGTTCATCAAAAGCCCAACTGCTGTTGCGTATTGTGGACTTGATAAATTTTCATCTGAATCACCCGCTAAATTTTCGTTTGGGTATCCAATTCTTGTATCCATTCCTGTAATGTACTCTACTAATTGTTTTATGTGTTTTAATTGTGCACCTCCGCCTGTTAAAACAATACCTGCTATTAACTTTTTCTTTGGTTCTTCGTGGCCGTAATTTTTTATTTCTAAAAATACTTGTTCAATAATTTCTACAACACGTGCATGAATTATTTTAGATAAGTTTTTTAATGTAATTTCTTTAGGGTCCCTACCTCGTAAACCTGGTATTGAAACAATTTCATTTTCTTTATTTTCTCCTGGCCAAGCCGATCCAAATTTTGTTTTTAATAACTCAGCTTGCTTTTCAATAATGGAACACCCTTCTTTTATATCTTCAGTAATTACATTCCCTCCAAAAGGCACCACAGCTGTATGGCGAATAATTCCATTTTTAAAAATGGCTAAATCTGTTGTTCCACCTCCTATATCAATTAAGGCAACACCTGCTTCTTTTTCTTCAGTGCTTAACACTGCTTCTGCTGATGCTAATGGCTCTAATGTAATTCCTGCTAAATCTAATCCTGCACTTTTAATACAACGTCCAATATTTCTTATAGATGAAACTTGCCCAACAACTACATGAAAATTCGCTTCTAATCTCCCTCCGTACATTCCAACTGGTTCACAAATTTCTGCTTGTCCATCAACTTTAAATTCCTGCGGAAGCACGTGAATAATTTCTTCTCCTGGAAGCATTACTAATTTATAAACTTGCTTTTCAAGCTTTTCTAAATCATCATCATTTATTACTTCTTCAGAATTTGGACGTGTTATATAATCGCTATGTTGTAAACTTCTAATATGCTGACCCGCAATACCAACAACAGCCTCTGTTATTTTTATTCCTGAAACAGCAATTGCCTCATCAACAGCCATTTGAATGGACTGTATTGTTTGCGTTATATTATTTACTACACCACGGTGTACTCCTAAACTTTTGGCTTTACCCGTACCAAGCAACTCAATTTTTCCGTATTCATTTCTACGTCCAATCATAGCAACAATTTTTGTTGTTCCTATATCTAGCCCTACTGAAATATCATTGTGTTCCATAATTTACTTTTTTGTACACACAACTTGGTAGTTGTATTTTAAATTTATTGCGCTATAATTTTCAATTGTTTTATCTGTCATCGTTTTACTAAAAAATGATTTCAGATTTTTGAATTTCTGATTCAAATTGGTTGTTTTTCCCAAAAATATTTTTTGTCCACCTATCCGTGTATTCAAAACAAACTCATTATTCGGCATTTTTTGAATACTAATTAATTGTTTTTTTAAGAATTCATCTTTCAAAATTGTTGTTACCAAATAGTGAATTTCTTCAATATTATTTTCTTTAATATCTCCAAAAATCAACAACACACGTGCTGAATAATTCTCTGACAAAGGCATTATCTTCGCCTGTTTATCAATGTAATAACTCTTTGTATTTGATAGAACTCTTGCAATAGGTGTTCGCTGTTTTATTTTAGCTTTCAACAAACCATCAACCGTTAAAAAAATAGCTGCATCTTCTACCATGGGGTGTGACAGTACATTCGCCTCTAATAAATGTAAATCTATAACAGATTTTGCTTTGTTTTTAACTGTTGCATTATTTTGTATTAACAATTTATTAACTATTTGGTAATTCATAAAAAGGTTCTTTCCCTCATCAAATTCAATCACTATTTCTCGTACTTTTTTTACACTGTTTTTCTGATATGAAAATCCATATAAAAACGCTACAAGACTTAGTAACACAAAACCTTTTATGTAATTCCAATTAATTTTCAACACTCAAATTATTTTTAATTATAGCCACCAATTCACCTATATCTCCTGCACCAATCATAACGATAATTTGTGCTTTAGATTTTAAAACGTTCTCAACTAATTTTTCTTTCGAAGAAATTAACTTGTTTTTAATGGAAATTTTATCTAATAACCAAGTTGAAGTAATTCCTTCAATTGGTAATTCTCTTGCAGGATAAATATCAAGAAGAATTAACTCATCAAATTGTGATAAACTTTTTGCAAAATCATCTGAAAAATCTCTAGTTCTACTATATAAATGCGGCTGAAAAACTCCTAAAACTTGTTTATTTGGGTACATTTCTTTCACTGAATTTACAACAGCATTTATTTCTGTTGGATGATGCGCATAATCATCAATCAATACTAAATTTTCAGTTTTAATTTTATAAGAAAAACGCCTTTTAATACCTTTAAATGTTAGTAAAGCTTTAGCAATGACAGGGAGAGAAACTCCATAAATAGTTGCCATTGCTAAAGCTGCCACCGTATTTAGCACATTATGTTTTCCTGATAAATTTATTTGTAGATTTTTAATGTATTTTAAAGGAGTTTGAACATCAAAAATGTAAGTTCCGTTTTCAATTCTTATGTTTTTAGCATCGTAATCTGCATCTTCTTCAATACCAAAAGTTACTGCTTTAATTGGCAATCCTTTTCGCACAATTAAAGTGCCTGATACTTTCTTAGCAAAATCTTTGAATGAATTCTCTAATTCTGAATAATCTCCATAAATATCTAAGTGATCTGCATCCATTGAAGTGATACACGCAATATTTGGTGACAATTTTAAAAATGATCTATCAAACTCATCTGCCTCAACTACGGTAACTTCATCTCCACCTAAAATTAAATTTGAATTATAATTTTCTGAAATTCCACCTAAAAAAGAAGTGGCATTTACGTTTGCCTCTTTTAAAATATGACCTAATATTGTTGATGTTGTGGTTTTCCCATGGGTGCCAGCAACCGCTAAACAAATTGAGTTTTTTGTGATTTCACCTAAAATTTCTGAACGCTTTAACACTGTAAAATCATTGGTGAAAAAGTAATTTAATTCTGAATGATTTTTAGGAACAGCAGGTGTATAAACAACAATAGTATTTTCCTTTTGTTTAAATTCAGAAGGAATTGAATTTACAGCATCTTCAAAATGAATAGCTATTCCAATTTCCTGAAGTGATTTCGTAATATCTGTTGACACTTTATCGTAACCCGACACATTTTTACCGTTGCTCTTAAAATAGTTGGCAATAGCACTCATACCAATCCCTCCAATACCAATAAAATAAACGTTATGTATATTTTTTAAATTCAAATCAATTAACTAATCATTAATTTTTCAATTTCCTTTACTATATCTTTTGTTGCATTTGGCAATGCCAATTCTTTTATATTCTTACTTAACTTTTGTTGTAATTTCTCATCATTTAGCAACTCGCTAAACATTGTTTGAAACATCTTTAATTCAGACTCTTTCAACAATAAAGCAGCATTTTTATTTACAACAGCTAAGGCGTTTTTTGTTTGATGATCTTCGGTAACATTAGGCGATGGAATAAATATTACAGGCTTACCAACAATACATAATTCTGAAATTGAACTTGCTCCTGCTCTACTTATTAAAATATCTGCTGCTGCATATGTTAAATCCATTCTATTTAAAAAAGCATGTGTTTGAACACCTTCTAATTCATTGTATTTTTTAAATTCTTCGTTATACAATTTCCCAGTTTGCCAAATCACTTGCACATTGTTTGACACCAACCAATTAATGTGTTTCTCAATTAAATTATTAACTGTCCTAGCTCCTAAACTCCCTCCAATAACAACTAGTGCTTTTTTATCAGTTTCTAATTTAAAATGTGTGAATGCTTCTTCTCTTTTTCCTGCTACATCTAATAAATCCTGACGCACCGGATTTCCTGTTTTTATTATTTTATCTGATGGAAAAAACCGTTCTAAACCATCATAAGCCACACAAATTTTATCAGCTTTTTTACTCAACAATTTATTAGTAATTCCTGGATATGAATTTTGTTCTTGAATAACCGTTTTTATCCCTTTTCTGCTTGCAACAAATAATGTTGGGCCACTTGCAAAACCACCAGTTCCAATTACAATAGTTGGTTTAAATTTTTTAATAATTTTATACGCATTCCACAAACTACTAATTAGCTTGAAAGGAAATGCTAAATTTTTCAATGATAAACTTCTTTGTATTCCAGAAATCCATAACCCTTTAATTTTATAACCTGCTTGAGGAACTTTCTCCATCTCCATTCTATCTTTTGCTCCTACAAACAAAAAATTAGCTTTAGGGTATTTTTCTTTCAGCTCATTTGCAATAGATACAGCTGGGTAAATATGCCCACCTGTTCCACCTCCACTTAGTATGATATTAACCGATTGCTTCATGTAAAATATCTAAAGGGTTTTCTTCATTATCTATACTTTCTTTTTTCTCTTTATCAGCTGTTACACTTAAAATAATTCCAATAGCAAAACAAGTCATCCAAATTGATGTACCTCCACTACTAATTAAAGGCAATGTTTGCCCGGTTACAGGGAATAAATTAACAGCCACTGCCATATTAATAATAGCCTGAAAAATAATGGGTAAACCAACACCAATAATTAGTAGTGTTGCAAATATGCTTGTTGCTTTTTTTGCCGCCATTACAAATCTAAATAGCAACATAAAATATAGTAGGATAACTACCATAGCTCCAACCAAACCATATTCTTCAACAATAATTGCAAAAATAAAGTCAGATGAAGATTGTGGTAAAAAATTCTTTTGAATACTCTTTCCTGGGCCTCTACCTTGTATACCACCACTTGCAATGGCTATTTTAGCTTTTTCGACCTGGTAACCTTCTTCAGCATTTTTATTTGAAAAATTCTCAATTCTACTGATCCAAGTATCAACTCTATTTTTCCCAACTACATCAGGAAATGCTTTTACAGTTAATATAAATAGAGCCAATAAAATAATACCTATCCCCACAACAGATGCAATATATTTTAATGGATAACCACCAATAAAAGCCACCAATAACACCATTGAAAAAACAATGGCAGTAGTTGAAAAATTTGCTGGTAAAATCAATGCTAAAATTATGGCAACTGGCACCCATAATTGTAAAACAGTTTCTTTAAAAGCTATCTCTTTATCTTTATTTCGAGCCAAATAACGCGCTACATATATCATAATCACCAATCCGGCCAAGGTTGAAGTTTGAAATCCAATACCTATAAATGGAATTTGAATCCATCTACTTGCATTTGAACCACCAATAGTAGTTCCCTGTGTTAGTGTATAGATTAATAATACTACAACTAAAGGAATCATTAAAACTGACCCTCCACTAAAATATCTGAAAGGAATTTTGTGAACTGCGTAAATAATTAAAAATCCGCAGGCTAATAAAAATGCGTGCTTAAATAAATGAAAAGTAGTGGTACCATTGTTTACTACATAAACCAAATTAGTACTTGCACTATAAACCGGTAAAAACGACAAGATAGCCAACACTGTAACTATTGCCCAAATTGCTCGATCTCCTTCAATATTTTTAAGTATACTTTTCAAGTGCTTATCTTATCTCTTTTTAATAATTGGTATTATAATTCCCTAACCGCTTGCTTAAATTTGTTACCTCTATCCTCATAGTTTTCAAACAAGTCAAAGCTTGCGCAAGCTGGAGACAGTAAAACAGCATCTCCTTTTTTGGCAATCTTATATGCTACTTTAACAGCTTCTTCAGCTCCAGCTGTTTCAACAATTAAGTCTACTACATTATAAAATGTTTGTACAATTTTTTGATTATCAACACCCAAACAAATAATTGCTTTTACTTTTTCTCGTACCAATGGCATTAAGTCTAAATAATCGTTTCCTTTATCAACACCTCCAACTATCCAAACTGTTGGAGATTGCATACTATCTAAAGCATAAAAAGTTGCATTTATATTCGTTGCTTTAGAATCGTTTACATACTGAACTCCATTAATTTTAAGTACTGGTTCTAGTCTATGTTCAGCTCCTTCAAAATCTTCTAAACTCTCTCTAATAGTTTCTTTTCTAACTTTTAACAATGAAGCTGTCATTGCAGCTGCCATTGCATTTTTTGTATTGTGTTTTCCTTTTAATGCTAAAGTTGAAATACCCATTATTTTATGTATCGTTTTATATTTTATTACTATGTTATCTTCTTTTAAATAAACTCCTTGCTCTAACTCATTTTCTAATGAAAAAGGCAGCAATGTAGCTTTTACTTTATTCTTGTTTAACCATGATGTTATCACTTCATCATCAAAATCATATATCAAAAAATCATTTGCTGTTTGATTTTCTGTAATTCTAAATTTAGAATTGATATAATTTTCAAATTTGTAATCATACCTATCTAAATGATCTGGAGTTATATTGGTAATTATTGCAATATGTGGTGCGAAATTTTCAATACCATCTAATTGAAAACTACTCAACTCCAATACGTAATTCTCCGAATCTTTTTCTGCAACTTGTTGCGCAAAACTATCTCCAATATTACCTCCCATACTCACATTGAAACTTGCTTTTTCCAAAATATGATTGGTCAACATTGTTGTGGTGGTTTTACCGTTTGAACCGGTAATTCCAACAATAACTCCGTTGGTATATTTTGAAGCAAATTCAATTTCAGAAACTACAGAAATGTTTTTTTCCCTCAACTCTTTTATTAATGAAACAGTATCTGGAATTCCCGGACTTTTCATCACTAAATCAGCTTCAAAAATCTTAGCTTCCGTATGATTTCCTTCTTCGAAAGAAATATTATTATTTAAAAGAACTTTTTTATATTTATTTGCAATTGTCCCTTTGTCAGAAACAAAAACTTGATACCCTTTTTGTTTTCCCAAAATAGCTGTTCCTACACCACTCTCTCCTGCTCCTAAAACAACTAATTTTTTCATTTATCGCAACTTTAAAGTTACTATTGTAAATACTGCTAACAGAATTCCTATAATCCAAAATCGTGTAACAATTTTACTTTCATGATATCCTGATTTTTGATAGTGATGATGTAATGGTGACATTTTAAATATGCGTTTTCCTTCTCCATATTTTTTCTTGGTGTATTTAAAAAATCCAACCTGAAGAATTACTGATAAATTCTCTACCAAAAAGATTCCTGCTAATATTGGAATTAATAGCTCTTTACGAACCGCAATAGCTAATACGGCTATAATACCTCCAATTGTTAAACTTCCTGTATCTCCCATAAATACTTGAGCCGGATACGTATTGTACCACAAAAAACCAATTAAAGCTCCCACAAAAGCAGCTATAAAAATGGTCATTTCACCAGAATTTGGTATGTACATAACATCTAAATAATTGGCAAAAATGATATTTCCTGAAACCCAAGCAAAAACACCCAAGGTGAGTACAATTATAGCTGAAGACCCTGCCGCTAAACCATCAATTCCATCTGTTAAATTAGCCCCATTTGAAACTGCTGTGATGATAAATATTACTATTGGAATAAAAATTAACCATGCATAATCTTTTAATCCATCACCAAAAACACCCAATGCATCCGCATACTCCAATTCATTATTTTTAAAAAATGGAATCGTGGTTTTGGTAGATTTTTTTGCCTCGGAAAACAATACAGGTATCCCTTTTTCTGAAATGTATTGCTGTTTTAAAGGTAGTTTCTCTTTCATGGTAATCCCTGGATGAAAATAAAACATTGTTCCAACAAAAATCCCTAAAGTAACCTGGCCTAAAATTTTAAACCTTCCTTTTAATCCTTCTTTATCTTTTTTGAAAATTTTAATATAGTCGTCTAAAAAACCAATAGCACCCATCCACAGTGTAGTAACTACAAGTATTACGATATAAACATTATCGATTTTTGAAATTAATAGCACAGGAATTAAGGTTGCTAAAATTATAATGATACCTCCCATTGTTGGAGTTCCTGCCTTTTCAACCTGCCCAACTAAACCTAAATCTCTAACAGTCTCACCAACTTGCTTACGTTGTAAATAATTAATAATTCTCTTCCCGTAAATTGTTGAAAAAAGTAGCGACATTATAAAAGCCAACGCAGACCTAAACGAGATGTATTGGAACAATCCTGCTCCTGCTAATTTGTAATGACTTTCTAAATACTCAAATAAATAATATAGCATTGTATTAACTTTCTATAACTGTTAGTAGTTCTGTTATTTTTTCATAATCATCAAAATGAGAACGCTTTCCTTTCACTTCTTGATAAGTCTCATGTCCTTTACCAGCAATTAAAATAATATCTCCTTTTACCGCAAATTTTGTTGCTGTTTTAATGGCTTGCGCTCTATCTAAAATTGATACCGTTTTTTTAAAATTTTGCGAATCAACTCCAGCTTCAATTTCTTCAATAATTGTTTGTGGGTTTTCACTTCTAGGATTGTCTGAAGTGAAAATTACTTGTGTACTTAACTGAGAAGCTATACGCCCCATAACAGGGCGTTTAGCCTTATCTCGGTCTCCACCGCATCCCACAACGGTAATAATTTGTTCATTTCCTGTTCTAATATCATTGATGGTTTCTAACACATTTTTTAACGCATCAGGTGTGTGTGCATAATCTATCACTGCGGTCACACCTCCTTTTGAAATAAAATGCTGAAATCTTCCACTCACACTTTCTAACTCGCTAATATGTGTTAGTGATTCTATTGTTTCTAAGCCTAATATATTTGAAACTCCATAAACAGCTAATAAATTATATGCATTAAAACCCCCTGTTAATTTTGTCCAAACTTCATTGTTGTTTATTGTTAACAACAAACCGGAAAATTGATTTTCTAAAATTTTAGCTTTAAAATCGGCCATTGTTTTTAATGCATACGATTGTTTTTTAGCAATAGTATTTTGTAGCATTACTGCTCCATTTTTATCATCAATATTTACTAATGCAAAAGCTGATTTTGGTAAGGCATCAAAAAACGATTTTTTAACATCTCTATATTCCTTAAATGTTTTGTGATAATCTAAATGGTCATGCGTTAAATTGGTGAAAACGCCTCCTGAAAATTGTAAACCTTCTGTTCTTTTTTGATGAATTCCATGAGAACTCACTTCCATAAAGCAAAAATCAACACCCATTTCAACCATTTCATTTAAATACTTATTTATTAAAACCGAATTTGGGGTGGTATGCGTTGCTTTATATTCAATAGTGTCAACTAAAATTTTTACAGTAGATAGCAAACCTGTTTTATAGCCTGCTTTTTGAAATAAATTGTACAACAATGTTGCAATTGTTGTTTTTCCATTGGTGCCTGTAATTCCAATTAACTTTAATTTAGAGGAAGGATTCTCATAAAAATTGGACGCAATAATTGCCAAAGCACTATCCGAATTTTCAACTTGAATATATGTTACTTTTTGAAGTGTCTGCTTTGGTAATTTTTCACAAACAATAACCCTTGCTCCTAACTCAATAGCTTTATCTATAAATAGATGCCCATCAAAAACCAACCCTTTTTGAGCAACAAACAAACTATTCTGTTTTACCTCTCTAGAATCAAATACAATTGCATCTACCATTTTATTGGTGCCACCAATAACGGTATCAATACTAACTTTATATACTATGTCTTTAACTAACTTCAACTAAATTAATTTTAAAACTATGGTTGCTCCTTTTACTAATTTTTCACCCGAACTAATAGACTGTTCTTTTACTTTTCCTTCACCTTGAAAATTGACATTCAACCCGATGTTTTCGAGTAAAGGAATGGCGTCCATTGCCGCCATTCCTTTAACATTCGGGATTGAAATAAATTCCTTATTAGACTTTGTATAATATGTCTCAAAACTATTTTTAACACTCGCAAAATTTGGTGTTATATTATCTATGGTATTAATAATATGGTTTGATGTGTAAATTTTATGAGCTATATCTTTAAAAACCGGACCCGAAACATCTGCTCCGTAATATCCTTTTGCTAAATCTGGCTTATGAATTACCACTATGCAAGAATATTTTGGGTTTTCAGCAGGAAAATACCCAGTGAAAGATGAAATATAACGTCTGTTTGATTCCCAGTCTTCCATCCAGTATTCAGTACGAGCAGTTCCTGTTTTACCAGCCATTGAAAAGTTTTTATCATATAATTTTCGACCTGTTCCTCTAACAACTACATTTTTAAGTACTTCTTGAACCTTTTTAATTGTTTTTTTAGAACAAATTTCTGAATCAATTACCTCTTTATCAAAATGCTCTACGTGTTTATTCCAAGACCTAATTTCTTTAACAAATTTTGGTTTTAACATTTCTCCATTATTTGCAATTGCATTGTAAAATGTTAACGTTTGAAGTGGTGTTAATGTTAGGTTATAACCATAAGCGATTGATGGTAATGCATTTTTACTCCATTTTTTTTCTCCAGGTGCTGGAATTTCAGGTTTTCCTTCTCCTTTGATTTTTAACCCTAACTGATTATTTAAATGCATTCCTTTCAACATGTCAATAAATTCTTCAGGTTTTTCATTGAAATTCTCATCAATTAACCTTGCAAATCCAATATTTGAAGAAACTTCTAAAGCTCTTGCTGCTGAAATTTCACCATAGCCACCTCTTTTAGAATCATGAATATACCTTCCGTACATTCTGTATCTTCCTTCGCCCGTATCAACAACTGTACTAGTATCAATTTTTCCTGATTCTAACGCTGCTACCATTGCCATTACCTTAAATGCTGAACCTGGTTCATGAGATTCATACACAGCATAATTTCTTTTTTCGTAATACGTACCATTGGTATTTCTTCCCAAGTTAGAAATGGCTTTAATCTCACCTGTTTTAGTTTCCATAACCACCACACACCCATGTTCTGCATTGTAAATTTCTAATTGCCTAAGCAAAGAATGATGTGCTATATCTTGAATATTTATATCTATAGTTGTTACAATATCTTTACCATCTATCGGCTCCTTTTCATTAGTGTCGTTTATTGGTTTCCATTGTCCTTGAGCAATTTTTTGCTTCATTCTCCAACCATGTTTACCCTTCAAATAACTTCTATAAGCACCTTCAATCCCTGGAGCTCCTCTGTAATCATCATAACCAATTGTCCTTTCGGCAACTTTCCCTAAAGGATGTGCTCTCACAGTTGATTGTTCAGCAATAAAACCACCTTTATACATTCCAAGTTTAAAAATTGGAAAGCTCTTAATTTTCATATAATCGTTATATCCCAATTTTCGAGTAATAAATAAATATCTATTGTTACTATTTCTGGCTTTTCTAATCTTTGTTTCCCAATGAGAAATAGAATTTCCAAGCATTTTTGACAACTCTTTTGCTAGATTTCTAATCTCTTTTTCAAATACTTTAGAATTTACTGTAACAACATCCATTCTAATTTCATACTGTGACATTGAAGTTGCTAGTAAGCTTCCATCAGCTGAAAAAACATTTCCCCTATTTGCAAAAATAGTGTCGTTCCTTAGCGTAAGTTGTTCTGATAAATTTCTGTATTTATCACCTTCAGCAAATTGAATATTAGTAAGTCTCACTACAATTGCCACCAAAAACAATGTGATAAACACAAATACAACGTACAGTTTATTTAGTATGCCTTTTTTTGTTGCAGCCAATGGTTGTTTATTTTTTTGAGATTACTCTAATTACTTGTGGCGGGTTTTCACTTGGAGTTAACTCCAATTCCAATACCTTATTTCTAATTGTTGATTCTAACTTCAATTTCATTGAAGCTGAACGCGTATCAACAAATTCAGATCGCAATTCTTTAATTTTTTTATTCAACTTTGCAATCTCCATCACTTTTTTATCTGAACGATGCGAGCTTGCAATCATCAACAACATTAAAAACACTACGAACAGAATAAATCGCCAGTTTTTAAAGGAATTATCGCTTACTAAAAAGTTTCCTTTTAAAATATCGTATATGCTTTTTTTGAATTTAGACATCATTACTTTAATGTTGCTATTCTCAATTTTGCACTCCTCGCTCTATTATTTTTTTTTATTTCTGAAGCTGAAGGAATTATCATTTTCCCTACTTTTTTCATTGGTACATCTATATTTCCAAAAAAATCTTTTTCAGGTTCACCTTCAAAAAGACCATTTCTAATAAAGCGCTTAACCAATCTATCTTCTAAAGAGTGATATGATATAACACTCAGTCTTCCATCTTTATTTAATATTTCAGGTATTTGTAATAAAAACTCTTTTAAAACTTCTATTTCCTGATTTACCTCTATTCGTATTCCTTGAAATATTTGAGCTAATATTTTATGTTCAATTGCTTTTGGAACAAACTCACTCAACACTTCTTTTAATTCAAAACTTGTTTTAATTTTTTTTTCAACTCTTGTTTCAACAATTTTTTTTGCTAATGCTCTTGCATTACGCAACTCACCATATTGAAACAATACATCAGCCAATTTTCCTTCCTTATAAAAATTAACTACTTGAAAAGCAGATAACTCATCCGTTTGATTCATTCTCATATCCAAATCAGCATCAAACCTTGTAGAAAACCCTCGTTCAGCTTCATCAAATTGATGCGATGAGACTCCTAAATCTGCCAAAACACCATCAACTTTTTTCACACCATAAAAACGCAAATACCTTTTTATAAATCTGAAGTTTTGCGGAATCAATGTAAAACGTTCATCATCAATTATATTTCGTTTTGCATCTTCATCTTGATCAAAAGCAAAAAGTTTTCCATCTTCATTTAATCTATTTAGTATTTCTTTTGAATGACCTCCACCACCAAAAGTTACATCAACATACACACCGTTTGGTTTTATATTTAAACCATCAATGCTCTCTTTTAACAATACCGGATTATGATACTCCATCGTCATCAAATTTTATAGCTCCCATCACTTCTTCTGTCAATTCTCCAAAACCATCTGCCAAATCTTCCACTACTTTCTCGTATTTATCTTTATCCCAAATTTCAATGATATTTACTGCTGAAGAAAGCACTACTTCTTTTGTAATACCTGCGAACATTTGTAAATCTTTGGGTATTAACAACCTTCCTGAAGCATCTAATTCAACAATTTTCACACCTGCGGTAAACCTCCTAATAAAGTCGTTATTCTTTTTAACAAACCTGTTCAACTTATTAACTTTCGCCATCAAATCATTCCATTGAGACATTGGGTACAACTCTAAACAAGGATGAAAAACAGCACGTTTTATTACAAACCCTTCTTGTAAAATTGGTGAAAGCTGTTTTTTTAATGCAGACGAAAGGGCTAGCCTTCCTTTAGCATCAGCCTTACATTCATATGTTCCAATTAAATTTACCATTGTTTGATTGTATGTATTCAAAAATATAAATTTTTTCCCACAATTCACCACTTTTACCCACTTTGTTGATAACTTTTAACCTTTACTCCATATTTTGGACTATAATTTTGAAATACAGGTAGTTAAAACTTAATTTGTTAGTATTTATAAAAAAGCTGTATTTTAGAAAAAAAAGTTAACTTTGCCACAAGCTTAAAATCAAAAATTTAATGAGTTACAATCTTAAAACAGAAGGGAAATTTAGTTATGTTGAGGCTGGTGAGGGGAAACCCATAATTGTACTTCATGGACTTATGGGAACCTTGAGTAATTTTGACAGCGTTTTAAGCCATTTTTCAGCTAATGGATATAAAGTAATTATTCCCGAATTACCTATATATACTTTACCCTTATTAAAAACCAATGTTAAAAATATTTCTAAATTCCTAAAAGAATTTATGGCTTTTAAAAATATTGATAGCACAATTTTACTAGGAAACTCATTAGGAGGACACATTGCATTGTATTTTACAAAATTAAATTTGAAAAATGTGACTGGACTTATTTTAACTGGAAGTTCAGGTTTATATGAAAAATCTATGGGTGATACGTATCCAAAAAGAGGCGATTATAACTATATAAAAACTAAAACCGAAGAGGTTTTTTACGACCCTAAAGTTGCTACTAAAGAAATGGTTGATGAAGTTTTTGCTTCCGTTAATGACAGACATAAAGTTATAAGAACTTTATCCATAGCTAAAAGTGCAATTAGGCACAATATGGCAAAAGATTTACCTGAAATGGATACTCCTACTTGCTTAATTTGGGGAAAAAATGATACTGTAACTCCTCCTGAGGTAGCTGAAGATTTTGAAAAATTAATGCCTGATGCTAATTTATTTTGGATTGACAAATGTGGACATACACCTATGATGGAACATCCCGAAGAATTTAATCAAATTCTTGAAAACTGGTTAAAAAAACGAAACTTATAAGCAATGAAAATTAAAACTGCTGATTTTGTAATTAGCAATTCAGATGTCGCTAAATGCCCAAAAGAAAGACTTCCTGAATACGCATTTATTGGAAGGTCTAATGTTGGAAAATCATCTTTAATAAATATGCTAACTGGTCAAAACAAGTTAGCTAAAACTTCAGGAAGACCAGGGAAAACACAACTTATAAATCATTTTAAAATTAACAATAGTTGGTTTTTAGTTGATTTACCAGGATACGGTTATGCAAAAGTTTCAAAATCAATCAAGAGAACTTTCCAAAGTTTTATAAAAAATTATTTCATTCAACGAGAACAATTAATTTGCACATTTGTTTTGATTGATTGCAGACATGAGCCTCAAAAAATTGATTTAGAGTTTATGGAGTTTTTAGGTAAAAGTGAAATCCCTTTTTGTGTTGTTTTCACAAAATCAGATAAATTAAAACTCTCTGAATTAAATAGAAATATACAAATTTACACTAAAAAAATGACGAGTACTCTTTGGGAAACAATGCCCCAATATTTTATTACTTCTGCAACTTCTTCAAACGGAAAAGAAGAATTACTTACATATATAAACAATGTAAACCAACAGCTTACTGAGAATTTGTAAAATGGCTTCAACCAAAAATAATTTGCACGTATTATTTGAAGACAACCACTTAATTGTAATTAATAAACAATCGGGTGATATTGTGCAGGGAGATAAAACTGGAGACACTCCTTTAAGTGAAATTGTTAAAGAATATATTAAAGAAAAATACAACAAACCTGGAAATGTTTTTTTAGGTGTTGTTCATAGATTGGATAGACCAACAACTGGCATTGTAGTTTTTGCTAGAACCTCAAAAGCATTAGAACGGTTTAACAAAATGTTACGTGATAAAACAGTGAGTAAAACGTACTGGGCAGTGGTTAAAAACAAACCGAAAAAAGATGTTGATACGCTAACTGGTTTTCTTAAAAAAAATCCAAAAAATAATAAATCCACTTCATATTCTTCTGAAATTGAAGGAAGTAAAAAAGCTACGCTGCATTATAAATTATTAAAATCTTTAGATAATTATCACCTTCTCGAAGTTGATTTAGAAACGGGTCGCCATCACCAAATTAGATGTCAGTTAGCGGCCATTGGATCACCTATTAAAGGTGATTTAAAATATGGTTTTAACAGAAGTAATAAAGATGCTAGTATTCATTTACATGCCAGAAAAATTGAATTTACTCACCCTGTTACTAAAGAAACCATACTAATAACTGCTCCAACTCCAAAAGAAGTTATTTGGCAAGCTTGCAGCTAAATACTTAAATGATATTTTGTGCGTTTTAAATAAATAAAAAATCAAGGTAGGGTTTTAAGCCTATTCTTTGTTATTAAGTTAAAACTATTACGACCATTGATAAAAATCATTTACAAAATGCAAAAATTAACTTTAAGTACCCTTTTATTTTTCTCTTTTTTTCTTGTAAACGCACAAGAATGGCATACTAATATTGATACAGCCAAAAAAATTGCAACTGAAAAAGACCGAGATATTGTTTTGGTTTTTCAAGGTTCAGATTGGTGTGCACCTTGTATTAAATTGGATCGAGAAGTATGGAGTTCAGAAGAATTTAAAACGTATGCTGAAAACAATTTTGTATTGGTAAAAGCTGATTTCCCTAGAAAGAAAAAAAATAAGCTAACTAAAGCGCAACAACTTCAAAACAACCAATTGATGGAAAAATATAATCTAAGAGGTTATTTTCCGTTTGTTGTTGTTCTAGATAAGAATGGAAAAGCACTTGGAAGTACTGGCTATAAAAAAACAACCCCAACAGCTTATATTAAATTATTAGCCTCTTTTTAGTTTTATGAAAAAATACGCTATTTTAACTCTATTTCTGTTTTTTACCATCAACTTCTATGCACAACAAATGCATAGACAGACCTTAAAATTAATGGGAAGTCGTTTTGATATTTCTGTAGTTGCTAATGATTCTTTGATAGCAAGCAAATATATCGAAATTGCTATTGCAGAAATTTCAAGAATTGAAAAATTAATATCCTCTTGGGATCTAAACTCTCAAACTTCAAACATTATAAAAAATGCAGGAATAAAACCTGTAAAGGTTGATAAAGAATTATTTAATCTTATTGAAAGGGCTATTGCAATTTCTAAACTAACTGATGGTGCTTTTGATATTAGTTATGCTTCTATGGATAACATATGGAAATTTGATGGAAGCATGAAAGTAATGCCTTCGGAAGAAAAAATCAAAAATTCAGTTTCAAAAGTTGGCTATCAAAACATACTTCTTAACAACGAAAACCAAACTGTTTTTCTAAAATTAAAAGGAATGAAAATAGGTTTTGGAGGTATTGGTAAAGGATATGCCGCTGATAAAGCAAAAAAATTATTGATCTCTAAAGGTGTAAAAGCAGGAATTATAAATGCATCTGGCGATATGAATACGTGGGGGAAACAACCAAATGGAGATGATTGGAAAGTAGCAATTACAAACCCTTTAAATAAAAATAAAACATTTGCCATGTTACCAATTAGCAATGGCGCTGTTGTTACTTCAGGAAATTATGAAAAATATGTAACCTTTAATAATAAGCGATATACACATATTATTGACCCTAGAACTGGCTATCCTTCAAACGGAATTATTAGTGTTTCGGTATTTGCTCCAAAGGCTGAAATTGCCGATGCTTTAGCAACCTCAATTTTTGTAATGGGAACTAATGTTGGCATAAATAGAATAAATCAATTAAAACATATTGAATGTATTATTATTGATAATACAGGAAAAATTCACACTTCAAAAAATATAAATATTAACAAGTTATGATTAAAAAAATAAGTTTATTACTGCTATCCATCTGTTCTTTAACATCATGTGTAGTTGTTAAAGAATATGAAAAAGTATATTTAAATGATCCTGATATGCTTTTATCTTCAAAAAAATCGAACAAATTTGAAACCAGTTTTCAAGTGTATAGAGAAGCTGCATCTGGAGCAAATGGAGGGAAATCTGGTGGAGGCTGCGGTTGTAATTAATTATAAGAAAACAATGAAAAAAATTATAATACTAAGTATATTGTTTATTTCCATAGTTGGATATTCACAATCAACAACTAATAATACTGAATATAAGAAAAGAGTTTTAGAAACTGCTGAAGTTGACATTATTTCAAGCTTTTATACACAAGATGGCGATAATGCAGCTGTTACCGGAGGTATTGGAACTGAAGAATTAAAAGATATTGCAACAAATTTTGTGGTGTCAATTCCATTAAATGATGATGACGTATTCACAATTGATGCAACAATTTCTGCTTACACATCTGCATCTTCAAGTAATTTAGATCCTTTTGATGTTTCAAGCGCATCATCTGATGATAGTGATAGTGATAACAAAAGTAGTACTACAAATTACCAAAATTTAGCTACAAATGCTGCAAGCCCTTGGGTTGAATCTTCTGGAGCTTCAAAGGCTGATGTTTGGACTAGTTTAAACTTAAGCTATAGTCATTCTTCAGATGACAGAAATACCATTTTAGGTGCAAATGTAAGTTTTGCAAAAGAATATGATTACACTTCAATAGGTGTTGGTGGTAGTTTCACAAAACTTTTCAATGAAAAAAATACTGAAATTGGTTTAAAAGCCAATATATATTTAGACAATTGGAGCCCTGTTTACCCTACTGAATTAGATTCCTATTTAGATGACAATCAAAATTTAAATGATGGGCATTTTGAAAATGTTGATATTTTAGATCAGAACGGAAATACGATTGATAAAAATGGTGCAAATGTGTGGAGTCCGTTTAAAAATACACTTGTTGACAACAATTCACGAAACACCTATTCCGTATCATTTAGCTTGTCTCAAATTTTGAGTAAAAAATCACAAATATCAATATTTTTTGATTTAGTTCAACAAGATGGTTGGTTAGCAAATCCTATGCAACGTGTCTATTTTTCTGACAGGGATAATTATTATATTGGAAATCCTTCAAGCATTTCCAATTACACCTCACCAACTAATACAGATGTATTTCAGTTAGCTGATGATATTGAACGCTTACCAGATTCCCGTTTTAAATTACCTATTGGAATTCGTTTCAATCAATATATTAATGAGTCTGTTTCATTAAGAACATACTACCGTTATTATTATGACGATTGGGGCGTACAATCTTCAACTGCTGAAATTGAATTGCCAATTAAAATTTCTGACACGTTTACTTTATATCCTTCGTACAGGTATTACACACAAACTGCGGCCGATTATTTTGCACCTTTTGAACAACATACTTCTACTGAAGAATTTTACACATCAGATTATGATTTATCTGAATTCAATTCAAGTCAAATTGGTTTTGGTTTTTCCTACACCGATATTTTTGCAAAACGAAAAGTCTGGAAATTAGGCTTAAAAAGTATTGATGTAAAATACAATTCTTATAAAAGAAATACAGGTCTTAAAGCAGGAATAATTTCAGCAGGTTTTAAATTTGTAATGGATTAAAAACTAATTTAAGAAGTTGTTTGAAATTTATATTTTCGTCAACCTGAACTTAATTCAGGTTCTCATAATATTTAATAACCATCCTAATGAGATTCTGAAATAAATTCAGAATGACGCCAATTCCCAAACAACTTCTTAACATTCATTAAGCATTTTTCTTCTTCTCAACAATCTCATCTAAACATAAATTACCTAAACTTCCTTTGTGAGAATGTACCACATTTTTGTCTGGATTGAAATTACCTTCATTAATGTTTTTCCCTACAATTTTGTAGGCATCTCTGAAAGGAATTCCACTTTGAACTAATTTATTAACTTCCTCAACACTAAACAAATATAAATATTTTTCATCTTTAACAATATTCTCTTTTACTTGAATATTTTTTAATGAATAGGTTAACATTTCTAAACACGATTTTAAGGTGGAAAATGAAGGGATTAACCCTTCTTTTAACAATTGTAAATCTCTGTGATAACCACTTGGAAGATTATTGGTAATTAATGTAAATTCATAAGGTAAGGCTTGTAATTTGTTACATTTCCCTCTAATCAATTCAAAAACATCCGGGTTTTTTTTATGAGGCATAATACTTGAACCTGTTGTTAATTCATCTGGAAATGAAATAAAGCTAAAATTCTGACTCATATACAAACAAATATCCATACTCATTTTTGACAACGTACTTGCAACTGAACTTATGGCAAACGCTACAGACTTTTCTAATTTACCTCTTCCCATTTGAGCGGCTACAGAATTAAATTTTAATGTTTCAAAATTTAGCTCTTTGGTTGTGAAATCTCTGTCAATTGGAAATGAACTACCATAACCTGCTGCAGAACCTAACGGATTTTGATCGGCCACTTTATAGGCTGCTTTTAAGAAATAAATATCATCAATCAAAGTTTCTGCATACGCAGAAAACCACAACCCAAATGATGACGGCATTGCAACTTGCAAATGTGTATAACCTGGTAACAACACTCCTTTATATTGTTCAGCTAATGAAATTAACAAGTCGAAAAGCTCATCAACTTCGTCATTTATTTCGTTCAACGCATCTTTTAAATATAAATGCACATCTACCAAAACCTGATCGTTTCTTGAACGTGCTGTATGTATCTTTTTACCGGTATCACCTAACTTTTTAGTTAATAAAAATTCTACTTTAGAATGCACATCTTCAAAAGAATCTTCAATAACAAATTCACCCTTTTCAATAGTTTTTAAAATTGAGGCTAATTCAACTTCTAAATCTTTTAATTCTTCCGAAGTTAACAATCCAATACTCTGCAACATTTTTGCGTGTGCAACATTCCCTATGACATCGTATTTTGCTAAAATTAAATCTAATTCTCTGTCATTACCAACAGTAAATAAGTCTATTTTTTTATCGGTTGAAAATCCTTTATCCCAAAGTTTCATAATTTCTGCTTTTTGTTAAATAATTAATTTGTTTAATGCTTTTTTACACTTTTCAACAGTTAAACAATTCAACATTTATTATATTATTTCTTCTAATATCTTAATATATAAATCAACGCCTTCTTCAATTTCATTAATGTAAATAAACTCATCAGCAGTATGTGAACGTAAACTTTGCCCTGGTCCTAATTTTAAGGATGGGCAATTTAAAACCGCTTGATCTGACAATGTTGGAGAACCATACGTTTCCCTTCCTAATTTAATTCCTGCTTCAACAATTGGATGATTTTTTGATATGGATGAAGAATTTAAGCGAAGTGACCTTGGACATATTTCAGACTTCACATTTGATTTAATAATATCCAAAACTTCCTGATTGCTATAAGCATCTGTAACTCTAACATCAACCACATATTTACAACTTGCCGGTATTACATTGTGCTGGTGTCCTGCTTCAATTTGTGTAACCGTCATTTTAACTTTCCCTAAAGTTTCAGAAAACTTTGGAAATTCAAAATTTTGAAACCAGTTTATATCTTCAATCGCATTGTAAATTGCGTTATCACCTATTCCGTGTGCTGCGTGACCTGCGGTTCCTTTTGCTTCACCATTTAAAACCATTAAGCCTTTTTCTGCAATTGCCAATTGCATCAATGTTGGCTCACCAACAATTGCAAAATCAATTTCAGGAATAATTTTTAGCATACTATTTAAACCATTCGGACCCGAATTTTCTTCCTCGGCCGAGGCAACAATTACAAAATTATAATTTAAATTTTCTCTACTATAAAAATACGTGAAAGTTGCTAATAAAGACACCAAACAACCACCGGCATCATTACTCCCTAAACCATATAATTTACCAGCTATAACTTCAGGATTTAATGGGTCTTTTGTATATCCTTTATTCGGCTTAACAGTATCATGATGCGAGTTTAAAAGTATTGTTTTTTTGGAAGCATCAAAATGTTTATTTTTCGCCCAAACATTATGCTTGTCACTTTCAAATTTAATATCGTGACTAGAAAACCATTGCATGATTAACAATGCTGTTTCATTTTCTTCACCTGAAAATGATTGCTTTGAAATTAAATTTTTAAGCAATTCAAGAGCTTCTTTTGTTAATTGTTCTATCATTATTTTAAACTTAATGTTGTATATAATTTATCAGTTCCTTTAATTAGAGAATCATCTCCTATCTTCACTTTTTGAACTCCTTTTTTTAATGCATTAAAACAATTATGAAGTTTAGGAATCATCCCATCTGAAATAATACCCTGCTCAACTAACTGTTCATATTTATTTAAGTTTATGTCTTTAATTACTGAATTTTTATCTTCTATAGTTTCTAAAACTCCTTTTAATTCAAACACATAATTTAATTCTACATTAAAAAATTTACTCATTGCAATTGCTACTTCTGAAGCAATAGTATCTGCATTTGTATTCAACAATTGTCCTTTTTTATCATGCGTAATTGCGCAAAAAACAGGCGTTATCTTATTCTGTAAAAAAACATTTATTATTTGATAGTTCACTGTATCAATATCACCTGCAAAACCGTAATCAATTTCTTTTACTATACGCTTGTGAGCCAACATACAATTTGCATCAGCACCAGACAATCCTAAAGCATTGCAATTGTTTTGCTGTAGCTGTGCCGCTATATTTTTATTCAACAAACCTGCATACACCATTGTTACCACTTCTAAATTAGCTTCGTCTGTTACTCTTCTTCCTTGTATCATTTTAGGTTTTAAACCCATTTCTGAAGCAATTTCTGTTGCTCTTTTCCCTCCACCGTGAACTAAAATTTTAAACCCTTCTAGCTCTGAAAAATCTTTTAAAAATGAAGTTAATGCTCCTTTATTATTAATAACATTTCCACCAATTTTGACAATATGCAGTATTTGTTTAACCATTATTTTCCAATATTTTCTTCAATACAATTTGAGCCGAAAATGTTCTGTTATTTGCTTGTTCAATTACAATAGAATTTTCAGAATCTATTACTTCGTCAGCTACAACAACATTTCTTCTCACTGGTAAACAATGCATAAATTTCGCATTGCTTGTCAATTTCATTTTATCAGCCGTAATCATCCAACTTGCATCTGTTTTTAAAACCTTCCCATAACTTTTATACGAACTCCAGTTTTTCACATAAATAAAATCTGCATTTTCAAATGCTTTTTCCTGATTGTATTCAATCACTGAATTTTTAGTTATTGCTGGATTTAACTCATAACCTTCAGGGTGTGTAATTACAAAATCTGCATCTTGTAATTGCATCATTTCAATAAAAGAATTAGCAACTGCATGCGGCAATGCCTTTGGATGAGGTGCCCACGACAACACAACTTTAGGCTTTTTAACTGTTTTATATTCTTCAATAGTAATTGCATCAGCCAGTGCTTGTAATGGATGACCAATGGCACTTTCCATGTTTACAACAGGAACGTTCGCGTATTTTTTAAAATTATTCAATACCATTTCGGCTTCATCCTTTTCTTTATCTGTTAACGATGCAAATGCTCTAATTGCCACAATATCGCAATATTGAGAAATTACTTTAGCTGCTTCCTTAATATGTTCCGATTTATTTTCATTCATCACAACACCATCTTCAAATTCTAACTGCCAACCTTCATTTCCAAAATTCATCACAATAGTGTGCATTCCTAAATTTTGAGCTGCTTTTTGAGTACTTAATCGTGTACGTAAACTGTTATTAAAAAACAACAAACAAATAGTTTTTCCTTTACCTAATGTATTAAACTGCAATGGTTCTTTCTTTAACTCAATAGCTTCTTGAACAACTAACTGTATGTTTTGAATATTTTTTATACTTGTGTAATGTTTCATACTATGCGGTAATTATTTTAGTGAATTTTGTTGTATCCTGAATTGCATCAATCATAAAATCATCATTTAACCCATTCAAAATCCAAGTTTCAATATTGTGCTTTTGAGCTATTTCTGCAGCTTCTATTTTAGTTTTCATTCCTCCAGTACCACCATTTGAAATTGATTTTTCTATCTGAGTTTTAAGCGATTGAATATCCGATGACTTTGTAATTGTTTTTGCTTCATTACTATTCATAGATTCTTTTGTGTAAATACCATTGGTATTAGTGGCTATTATAAACAAATCAACATCTAATAAAACAGCCGTTAATGCTGATAGCTTATCATTATCTCCAAATTTAATTTCATCTGTAGCAACTGTATCATTTTCATTAATAATTGGAATGTAATTATTTTCAACTAACACATTTATCGTATTTACAATGTTTTTTTTAGATTGCTTTTTTTCAAAATCTGAATACGACAATAAACATTGTGAAGTTAACAAGCCTAATTCTCTAAAATTCTCTTGAAAAATACGCATTAAATGCGGTTGACCAATTGATGCCAATGCCTGTTTTACATTTATTTCCTTTCCATTACTTTCTAAATTTACAAATTGCTTGGCTGCGGCAATTGCTCCTGAACTTACAATTATAAATTCATAATCATCTTTTAAAGCTACTATTTGTCGAGCAATATCTTCAATTTTCCCTCTAGAAATATTATTCGTTTCTTTAGTCAGTACATTCGTACCTATTTTTAATAGTATTCTTTTTTTATCTGATTTGCCCATCTCCGTATATATACCATTTATTTGTTACTAAATGTTGTAATCCCATAGGTCCTCTATGATGCAATTTATCTGTACTTATTGCCAATTCACCACCTAAACCAAACTGTCCACCATCCGTAAAACGTGTAGATGCATTTTGATATACAGCTGCTGAATCTACCGATTCCATAAAAGTAGTTGCAGTTTCATTATTTTTAGTAGTTATCACTGCTGAATGCCCTCCACCGTATTTGTTTATTTTTTCAATTGCGGCTTCTAATGAATTTACACTTCCAATTACAATTTTATAATCTAAAAACTCTTCATACCAAATTTCTTCACTATCGAAAGCACTTACATTTTCAAAAGCTGATAATTCTGAATCTCCTAAAATTTCAATATTAAACTTCAATAGCTCATCCACTAATTTCTTTATGAAGGATTCTTTATCTGCTATATTAGAATTTATAATAACCTTATCCACAGCATTACAAGCTGATATTTTAGCTGTTTTTCCATTGATAATTACTTTTAAAGCAAGGTCTAAATCAGCTTCAGTATCAACATAAATAAAATTATTTCCTCTACCGCTCACAATTACTGGACAGGTAGCGTTTTGCTTTACAAAAGCAATTAATTTTTCACCTCCACGAGGTACAATTAAATCTACTTTTTGTGTTGGGTTTTCTAAAAATACTTGGGTTTCTGTTCTGTTATAATTTAAATATTCCACCCAATTGGTTGAAATATTATTTTCTACCAATGCTTTGTGCCATAAATCCACGATTTTTAAATTTGAATTTATAGATTCTTTACCACCTTTTAATAAAATTTTATTACCTGATTTAAATGCAATTCCTGCTGCTTCAACAGTTACATCGGGTCTAGATTCATAAATTATTAAAACCGTACCAAATGGCGCCGATTTATTGGTAATTTTTAGTCCGTTTTCATGTGTGAAATGAAACAGGTCTTTCCCTACCGGATCCGCATCTGCAATTAATTGATGGAGCGATAAAATCATTCCTTCAATTTTTTCATCATCCACTTTTAAACGATCATACATTGCTATATCTTCACCCGTATAATTTTCTACATCTGTTTTATTAGCAGCTACTATCGCTACTTTTTCAGTAGCAATTAATTGCGCCATAGACAATAAAACAGCATTTCTTTGTTGAAGTGTTAAGTTTGTATTCATTAGGCTAGTAGTTCTTTCAATGCGTTAATAAAAACAGTTATTTGCTCTTTGTTGATATTTAGTGGCGGTAAAATTCTTAACAAATTTTTATTGTTTGAACCTCCTGTAAAAATATGCTTGTCAACTATTAATTCTTTTCGAAGTTCAGCAACTTCAAAATCGAATTCTACACCTAACATTAATCCTTTTCCTTTTACTTTTTTTACTTGAGAAATAGCTGTAATCTCTTCTGAAAAAGAATTAGAAACTTCATTCACATTTTTTATTAAATACTCCTTTTCAATGACATCTAATACAGAAATTGCTGCTGCACAAGCCAAATGATTCCCTCCAAAAGTGGTGCCCAGCATTCCGAATTTAGCATCATATTTATCAGCAATTAAAACTCCTCCAATTGGAAACCCGTTTGCCATTCCCTTAGCTACTGTAATAATATCTGGCTGAATATTGTGATGTTGAAAAGCAAAAAATTGCCCACTTCTTCCATAACCAGATTGGATTTCGTCTAAAATTAGCAATACACCTTTTTTATTGCAAATATCCTGTAGTTCCTTAAAAAACTCCGTAGTACCTTCATCTAAACCTCCAACTCCTTGAATTCCTTCAATTATAACGGCTGCCACATCATTTTTCTCTAACTCATAAATTACCAATTCAATATTATTTAGCGGTAAAAAAGTGACTTCTTGCTGTAAATTTATGGGTGCATTTATACTTTTATTATCTGTTGTAGCTACGGCTGCAGATGTTCTTCCATGAAAAGCATTGTTAAAAGAAACTATTCTACTCTTTCCTGTTTCAAATGAAGCTAATTTTAAGGCATTTTCGTTGGCTTCTGCACCTGAGTTACATAGAAATAAATTGTAATTCTCACAGCCTGAAAGCTTGCCCAATTTTTGTGCTAATTCTTGCTGTAACGGATTTTGAATAGAGTTGGAATAAAACCCAATGGCATCTAATTGTTCTTTCAATAATTTAACATAATGCGGATGTGTATGCCCAATTGAAATTACTCCATGACCTCCGTATAAATCTAAATATTTTGTATTATTCTCATCCCAAACATATGCTCCTTCAGCCTTTACAGGTGTAACATTATATAACGGATATACATTAAATAATTCCATGTCAACAAATTTTAAATCTGATTAATTTTTTCAAAAGACGTTACCAGTCCTTTAATTATTGAAGAGCTTAACCCTTGATGCTCCATTTCATTTAATCCTTCAATAGTGCATCCACTTGGTGTTGTAACTTTATCAATTTCTTGTTCTGGATGATTCCCCGATTGAATTAATAAACTAGCGGCTCCTAAACACGTTTGTACAGCTAATTCTTGTGCTTCATCCGCATGAAAACCTAACTGAACTGCTCCTTGAGCAGTTGCACGTATCAAACGCATCCAAAAAGCAATACCACTTGCACAAATAACCGTTGCCGATTGCATTAATTTTTCTTCAATACACATTGTTTTACCCAACGAGTTAAAAATGGCTTTGGCTATTTCTATGTTTTCCTTTCCTTTTTGATTTGCACTTAAGCAGGTCATAGATTGACCAACAGAAATAGCCGTGTTTGGCATGCTTCTAATTATCGCTGTTTTATTTCCAATAACAGCTTCAATTTCGTAGATTTTTCTACCTGTTATTACAGATATTATGGTGTGCCTTTTTATGTCTATTTCCTCATTTATTTCTTCTAAAACAGCTGACAACTGATTTGGCTGAACTGCAATTATAATTACATCAGAGAATTTTACTGCTTCCTTATTATTTGTAGAGATTACAACATTTGGTAAATTTTCCCAATTGCTTAATGAAGCTGTGTTTCGCTTTGTTAAATACAAGTTTTTTATTTCAAAACTTTTTTGAGATAAAATTCCTAATGCTATTGAATACCCTAAATTTCCTACTCCAATAATTGCTATTTTCATTTGTTCGTTTTTTTAAAATGAGGTTGCTTTTAATTGTAATCCTTCTATTTCTTTAAAACCAAATATCAAATTCATATTTTGAATTGCCTGACCAGATGCTCCTTTTAATAAATTATCTATTATTGAAGTAATTAAAAGTGTGTTGTTGTGTTTTTGTAAATGGATAAAACAATTGTTAGTATTCACCACTTGTTTTAAGTGAATTGGTGTTTTAGAAACATGTGTAAATGCGGCATCTTTGTAAAAATCTTTAAATAATTCGTAGGCTACTTCAATGTCTTTATCAAATTCTAAATAGATGGATGCAAAAATCCCTCTACTAAAATTCCCTCTGTTTGGAATAAAAAATAATTCTTGATCAAACCCTTTCTGAAGCAAGGATAAACTTTCATTTATTTCACCTAAATGCTGATGTGTAAATGCTTTATATACTGAGAAATTATTATCTCTCCAACTATAATGTGTTGTTTCACTTGGTGAAACACCAGCTCCTGTAGCACCTGTTGTTGCATTTATATGAACTGAATTTTTTATCAAATTATGTTTTACCAATGGTAATAAAGCTAGTTGAATTGCCGTAGCAAAACATCCTGGATTGGCAATATTTGATGCTTTTTTAATTGCATCTTTCTGAAGTTCTGGAAGTCCATATACAAATTCTTTCCCCTCAAAAACGGCGTCGTTTTCCAATCTAAAATCATTACTTAAATCTATTATTTTAGTTGTTGATGAAAACTGATGTTGCTCTAAAAACTTTTTAGAATTTCCATGCCCTAAACATAAAAATAACACATCTACATTGTTATTAATAGTATCCGTGAATTTTAAATCTAACGATCCCAATAAATCTTGATGTACATTATAAATATAATTTCCAGCATTTGAGGTGCTGTACACAAAATTTAAAACAACTTTTGGATGATGAATTAACAATCTAATTAATTCACCTGCTGTATAACCTGCACCACCAATTATTCCTACTTTAATCATACTTATGAATTTACACTGTGATATATTTTATTTGCTGTCCCTAAAATTTTAATAAACCCTTTGGCATCTTCAGAAGTCCATGCTTTATTTGTTTCTCCATATTCACCAAATTCAGATTTCATTAAATCGTGCTTAGATTCTATACCATTTAAACTAAAGTGATATGGTTTTAGTGTAACAAAAACTTCTCCTGTCACAGTTTTTTGAGAATCTTCTAAAAAAGCTTCAATATTTCTCATTGCAGGCTCAAAATATTGACCATCATGCAATAACATTCCGTACCAACTTGCTAATTGTTCTTTTAGGTTTTGTTGCCATTTAGACAATACATGCTTTTCTAATAAATGATGTGCTTTTATAGTAACTACTGCTGCGGCTGCTTCAAAACCAACTCTTCCTTTAATTCCAACAATGGTATCACCTACATGAATATCTCTACCAATTGCATATTTTGAAGCCAGTTCTTCCAACTTTAAAATGGCATTTACTGGTGTATCAATTTCGTCATTTAAGCCAACTAATTCTCCATTTTTAAAATGAAGTTTTACATCAGTTGGTGCAGTTTTTTCTAACTGGCTAGGATAAGCCTCTTCAGGTAATGCTTGATGTGATGTTAAGGTTTCAACACCACCAATACTTGTTCCCCAAATACCTTTATTTATTGAATATTTTGCTTTTCCCCACGGATAATCAACACCGTATTTTTTTAAATATGCTATTTCTTCTTGTCTAGATAATTTTAAATCTCTAACTGGTGTAATAATTTCAATTTCAGGCGCTAATGTTTGAAAAATCATATCAAATCTCACCTGATCATTTCCTGCACCTGTACTTCCATGTGCAATATATTTTGCGCCAATTTCTTTTGCATATTCTACAACTTCAATTGCTTGAAAAACTCTTTCAGCACTTACAGAAAGTGGATACGTATTGTTTTTTAACACATTACCAAAAACCATATATTTAATGGCCTTGCTGTAATATTTATCTAATATATTTTTATTTACGTGAGAAGAAACACCCATTTCATAGGCTTTTTTTTCTACAACTTCTAATTCACTTGCAGTAAAACCACCTGTATTTACCAGTGCACTGTGTACTTCTAAATTTAATTCATTTAGTAAATATTTTACGCAATATGAAGTGTCTAAACCACCACTATATGCTACTACTACTTTATCCATGTTATTTTTTATTTTTTTTAAGAAATAATGTTTGTTTAATTTTTTTTAACCTGCTTAATACTTTTGAATTATACGGATGCTCTTTTACCTTATTATCATGATTTGGATCATATAACATTCCTGTACATAAGCACATTTTTTTATCTGTTCTTTGTAAAACATCATAATTTTTACACGTTTTACAGCCATTCCAAAAAGCTTCATCTGTAGTTAGTTCAGAAAAAGTAACTGGCTGATAACCTAACTCATAATTAATTTTTAATACTGCTAAACCTGTTGTAATACCAAATATTTTAGCATCAGGATATTTTTCTTTTGAATATTCTAAGATTTGCTTTTTAATTTTTTTTGCCAATCCTTGATTTCTAAAATCTGGGTGAACAATTAACCCTGAGTTTACCACAAAAGACTTATTATCCCATGTTTCAATGTAACAAAACCCTGCAAATTCATCTTTATGAATTGCAATTACTGCATCTCCTGTACTAATTTTTTTAGTGATATATTCTGGAGTTCTTTCAGCAATACCTGTTCCCCGTACTTTAGCAGAATCTTTGATGGTTTCACAAATTGCTTTGGAAAATTTGATGTGTGATATATTGGCTATAACAACTTTCACTGGTTACTTTTTGTATTTAAAATTAAGTTTTAATGTTTTTTAACAGGGAAAACGGGCACACCATTTTCAAAAGAATTTTACGCCCTAACGGGGCGACGAGAAAAAAAGCGTACAACCATTACTTCTGAAATAACTATTGTTAAATTTAAAAGAAATACTATGTGAAAAGTCTGTTGCAAAATTGTTGTTGAAAAATGAAAATTAATATACTGTTTTTGAATAGAAAGAATTAGCGCGCACAGCGATAAACGTCGAAAGAGCGACAGGGAGTATTTACAGTAATATTTAAATTGTTTATTTTCATTGGTACAATAATACATAAAAAAATTAATATCCTCCTAAGTTTGTTTATTATTTAACAAATTGTTGTTTTTAACTACACCTAATTAACATCATAACTTAACTTCCTATATTAAAAACTGAAATAATTCAGGATTTTCATTTAAGTACTCACTTAAAAAACCTTTTTCTTCCATTCGTTTCACTAATGGTTCAAAATCTTCTTTTGAATCCAGTTCAATTCCAACTATTGCTGGACCTTTATCTCTGTTATTTTTTTTCGTGTATTCAAAATAAGCTATATCATCATTTGGGCCTAAAACATCTACTACAAATTCTTTTAAAGCTCCTGCTCTTTGTGGAAATTTTATAATAAAATAGTGTTTTAAACCTTCATAAAATAAAGCACGTTCTTTCATTTCTTCCATTCGGGTAATATCATTATTACCACCACTTACAACGCACACAACGGTTTTTCCTTTAATTTGCTCTTTATAATCTTCAAGTGCAGCAATAGACAATGCTCCAGCAGGTTCTACCACCATTGCATTTTCATTATATACTTTTAAAATTGTTGAACAAATTAAGCCTTCACAAATGGTATCTGTAGCATCTAGCACCTCTTTACAAAATTCATAAGTAAGCTCTCCCATACGTTTTACAGCTGCTCCATCCACAAACTTTTCAATGGTTTCTAGAGTTGTATTTTCTCCTTTTTCTAATGAAGTTGTTAAAGAGGGAGCTCCTTTAGGTTCAACTCCAATAAGTTTTGTAGCCGGACTTAGTGCTTTAAACACATTTCCAACACCTGAAGCCAATCCACCACCTCCAACTGGCATAAACAAATAGTCTATTTGAGATGTGCTATCGTTTAAAATTTCTAAACCAACTGTTCCCTGTCCAGCAATTACTTCAATATCATCAAACGGATGTACAAATGTATTTTTATTGGTTGCGCAAAACTCTGCTGCCGCTTTTTGACTATCATCAAAACTATCACCAAAAAGACGAACATCAATAAATGTTCTACCAAACATTTTAACTTGGTCAATTTTTTGATGTGGTGTGGTTACAGGCATAAAAATAGTGCCTTTTACCTTTAATTTCTGACAAGCATATGCAACACCTTGCGCATGATTACCAGCGCTTGCACAAACAATTCCATTTTTTAATTCTTCGGAAGACAACCCTTGAATTTTATTATACGCACCTCTAATTTTATAAGAACGAACTACTTGTAAATCTTCTCTCTTAAAGTAGATTTTTGCTTGATATCGTTCAGAAAAATTCTTCATAAATACCAAAGGAGTCTGTTCTACAACTCCTTTAATATTATGCTGAGCTTTATAAATTTTCTCTAATGAAATGCTATTTTTAGTAGTTGCTTTCATTAAACGGATAAGCGTTTTTTAGTTAAACTATTTTTGTCATTGCGGTCATAGACTCACGTAAATATCCCCCAATATCTTCAACGGGGTGATTTCTAATTGCTGTATTCACTGCTATTAACGCTATATTATCAACACTATTTGATCCATCGTTAAAAGGTCTTCCAACTAAATTACTTGGTGCATTTTTTACATAATCAGCAATTAATGGTTTACAAGCATGGTCAAATAAATAACATCCGTATTCAGCAGTATCAGAAATTACACGATTCATTTCAAATAATTTTTTACGTGCAATTGTATTTGCAATTAATGGTGTTTCATGTAAAGACTCATAATACGCAGATGCTGAAATAATTCCAGATTCAGTCATTGCTTCAAAAGCCAATTCAACACCTGCTTTTACCATCGCAACCATTAACACACCATTATCAAAATATTCTTGTTCTGAAATTTCAATAGCAGCTGCTGCTGTTTTTTCAAAAGAAGTTTCACCAGTTGCGGCTCTCCATGTTAGCAAATTAACATCGTCATTTGCCCAATCTTCCATCATTGTTTTTGAAAAATGACCTGATAAAATATCGTCCATATGTTTTTGAAAAAGCGGACGCATAATATCTTTTAATTCTTCTGAAGCTTTAAATGCAGCTACTTTTGCAGGGTTGGATAATCTATCCATCATATTGGTAATTCCACCATGCTTTAAGGCTTCAGTAATAGTTTCCCAACCGTATTGTACTAATTTTGAAGCATAACCCGCATCAACACCTTCAGCAACCATTTTATCAAAACATAAAATAGAACCTGTTTGTAACAATCCACAAAGAATTGTTTGTTCACCCATTAAATCTGATTTTACTTCAGCAACAAATGAAGATTCTAAAACTCCTGCCGTATGACCTCCAGTTCCAACAGCATATGCTTTTGCATAATCCCAACCTTTTCCTTCAGGATCATTTTCGGGATGTACAGCAATTAATGTTGGCACACCAAACCCTCTTTTGTATTCTTCTCTTACCTCTGAACCTGGCGATTTTGGGGCTACCATAATTACAGTAATATCTTTTCTTATTTGCATACCTTCTTCAACAATATTAAACCCATGAGAGTATGATAAAGTAGCACCTTCTTTCATTAAAGGCATTACTGCAGAAACTACAGCGGTATGTTGTTTATCTGGTGTTAAGTTAATTAACAAATCAGCAGTTGGAATCATTTCTTCATACTTACCAACCTTAAAATTGTTTTCAGAAGCATTTAAAAACGATTGTCTTTTTTCTAAAATTGCTGCTGGTCTTAAGGTATAAGAAACATCTAGCCCTGAATCTCTCATGTTTAAACCTTGGTTTAAACCTTGCGCTCCACAACCAACAATTACAATTTTTTTACCTTTTAATGCTTTAACACCTTCACTAAATTCTGAAGAGTCCATAAATCTACATTTTCCTAATTGATCTAATTTATCTCTTAAAGAAAGTGTATTAAAATAATTTGCCATTTGTTTATTTTTTATTCTTTTAATTAATTTCTGCTAATAATTCTGATATCGCCATTTTAGGTCGAGTGATTGCAATACGCCCTGAACGTACAAACTGTAGCAATCCAAAAGGTTTTAATTTCTCATACATTCTGTCAATATCTTCCTTCAATCCAGAAGCTTCAATTACAAAATAACGTTCTGTAATTGCAATTATATGTGCTCTTCTAAATTTTAATTTATTTTGAATTTTTTCATCATATAAATGCGTTGAAGCTATTTTAAACAATGCTGTTTCATGATAAATAATTTCATCTTCCGTGTGATAAAAAGCTCTTATAACTTCAATTTGCTTTTCTAACTGACCAACAACTTTTCTAATTAATGTTTTTGGGACTATCACAACAAAGGTAAATCTATGTACATGTTCAATTTCAGATTTTGAAACTGTCATACTTTCAATATTAATATGACGTTTTAAAAATATTGCTGAAATACGGTTTAATAATCCGATATTATTCTCGGTATATACCGAAACTGTAAATTTTTGATTTTCTTCCATAATTAACTTAATCTTATTTCTGAAACACTTGCTCCTGTTGGTATCATTGGAAATACATTATCTTCTTGTTCAATAATTACTTCCATAAAATAGGTTTCCTTTGATGCTATCATTGTTTTTATAGCATCGGCTAAATCTTCACGTTTACTTACTCTTACCGCTTCAATATCATACGCTTGTGCCAGTTTTACAAAATCTGGACTTACCATTTCAGTAGAAGCATACCGTTTATCAAAAAACAACTCTTGCCATTGGCGAACCATCCCTAAATAGCTATTATTTAAAACTACAATTTTAACTGGTACTTTTGTTTGAAGAATGGTTCCCAACTCATTACAAGTCATTTGATAACCTCCATCACCAATAATAGCTACAACTTCACGATCTGGCACTCCCATTTTAGCACCAATTGATGCTGGTAACGCAAATCCCATAGTTCCCAAACCACCAGAAGTAACATTACTTCGAGTTTTAATAAAATCAGCATAACGGCAGGCAAACATTTGATGTTGACCAACATCAGAAACAATAACTGCATCACCTTTTGTTTCTTTATTAATTCCACCTAAAACTTCACCCATTGTTAATCCTTCTTTTGTAGGATTTAATTGATCATTAATTACGGATTTTAGTTCAATATCATATAGTTTATCAAACTCTTGCATCCATTCTTTATGCGTACCTTCATTAACATATTGCATAATTTCAGACAAAGATTCTTTTACATCTCCTAAAACTGCAATGTCTGTTTTAACATTTTTATCTATTTCAGCTGGATCAATATCAAAATGAACCACCTTTGCTTGCTTTGCGTATGTTGCTAAATTTCCTGTAACACGATCATCAAAACGCATCCCAATAGCAATTAAAACATCACATGAATTAGTCAAAACATTTGGCGCATAATTTCCGTGCATACCAACCATCCCTACATTTAAAGGATGCTTAGTTGGCAAAGCTGAAAGACCTAAAGCTGTTGATGCTGAAGGAATATTAGTTTTTTCAATAAAATTTTTAAACTCTTGTTCTGCACCTCCAATAATAATTCCTTGTCCCCAAACTATTAATGGTTTTTTAGCGCTATTAATTAGTGCTGCAGCTTCTTTAACTTTATCTATACTTAGTGTTGGAACTGCTCTATAACTTCTAATTTTTTCACACTTTTGGTATAAAAAATCAAACTCTTCAAATTGAGCATCTTTTGTAATATCAATTAAGACTGGCCCTGGACGACCCGATTTTGCAATATAAAATGCTTTTGCAAACACTTCTGGAATTTCACTTGCTTTTGTTATTTGATAATTCCATTTTGTTACTGGAGTAGAAATACCAATAATATCTGTTTCTTGAAATGCATCAGAACCTAATAAATGTGAACCAACCTGACCTGTAATACAAACCAATGGTGTAGAATCTATTTGAGCATCTGCAATACCTGTTACTAAATTTGTTGCTCCAGGACCCGAAGTTGCAAATACAATCCCCGGCTTACCTGTTACGCGCGCAAAACCTTGAGCGGCATGTATTGCTCCTTGCTCATGACGTGTAAGTACGTGATGAAATTGATCTTTATATTTGTATATTTCATCATATACAGGCATAATTGCTCCTCCTGGATAGCCATAAGCTAATTCTACATTTTCTTCTAACAAACATTTTATTACAGCTTCTGCGCCTGAAATTCTCACCGTTTTTCCAGTAGCTTTTTGTTGAATATCTTTTTTTAATGTCTCCATATCTTTAAAATTTATCCGTTACACAACCTTCTGAAGCTGAAGAAACGGTTTTAGCGTATTTATATAATATTCCTTTTTTGTGTTTTAACTCCGGAGCTTTCCATTCCGCTTTTCTTTTCACCAATTCTTCATCCGTTAATTTTACATTAATTGTCTTGCTTTCTGCATCAATTACAATTATATCCCCATCTTTTATCAATGCAATTGTACCACCTGATTGTGCTTCTGGAGTAATGTGACCAACTACAAAACCGTGTGTTCCTCCTGAAAAACGACCATCAGTAATTAAAGCAACTGATTTCCCTAAACCTGCACCCATAATCATAGAAGTTGGCTTTAACATTTCTGGCATTCCAGGACCTCCTTTTGGTCCTACATATCTAATTACTATAACATCTCCTCTAGATACTTTTCCTTCTCCAATACCTTTGTTCGCATTATCTTCACCATCAAAAACAACTGCTTTTCCTTCAAATAAATTTCCTTCTTTTCCACTAATTTTAGCTACGGAACCTTCTAAAGCTAGGTTACCAAACAAGATTTGTAAATTTCCTGAAGATTTCAAAGCTTTCTCGGTTGGATAAATAACTTGTTGGTCATCTTCAAAAGTTAATGCTTTTACATTGGCTAAATTTTCTGCCAAGGTTTTACCTGTAACAGTCATACAATCACCGTGTAAAAACCCTTTTTCTAATAAATATTTCATCACAGCTGGTGTTCCTCCAACACCGTGAACATCTTCCATTAAATATTCACCGCTTGGTTTTAAATCTGCAATTAACGGAGTTCTATCACTCACACGTTGAAAATCATCTAATGTAAATTCAATTTCAGCAGCATGTGCAATTGCTAAATAATGTAGCACTGCATTTGTTGAACCTCCTAAAGCATTCACCAAAGCCACTGCATTTTCTAATGATTTTTTAGTAATAATATCTAAAGGTTTTAAATCTAACTCTAATAAATTTTTAATAGCTGAGGCAACACGTTCACTTTCAGTTTCTTTATGTGGATTTTCAGCAGGAATAGATGAATTATACGGCAAAGCAAACCCCATTGCTTCAATTGATGAAGCCATTGTATTTGCTGTGTACATACCACCACAAGCACCTGCTCCTGGAATTGCATTTTTAATAATTTCTTTATATTCTTCTTCTGAAATATTTCCTGCAATTTTTTGTCCAAGTGCTTCAAAAGCAGAAACTATATTTAATTTTTGTCCTTTATAACGACCCGAAGCAATAGTTCCTCCGTACACCATAAGTGCTGGTCTGTTTAAACGTAACATTGCCATAATTGAACCTGGCATATTTTTATCACAACCTACAACAGCAACCAAACCATCATAGCTTTGTGCATTCATAACTACTTCAATAGAATCTGCAATAATATCACGAGATGGTAATGAATAATTCATTCCTGAAGTCCCCATTGAAATTCCATCACTTACCCCAATTGTATTAAAAATTAGTCCAACTTGATTTAGCTTATTGACATCTTCTTTAATTTTAGAGGCTAAATTATTTAAGTGCATATTGCACGGATTTCCATCAAAACCTGTACTTACAATACCTACCTGAGGTTTTTTCATATCATCATCTGAAAGCCCTACTCCGTATAACATTGCCTGTGCTGCAGGCTGCGTTGGATCTTGTGTTACTCTTTTACTATGTTTATTTAGTTGCATTTATTTTAGTACTTTTTTAATTCTTTTAAATTATTCTTAAAACAACTTTCTTTTTATTGTTCTTTTTTCAATAAAAAACAAATTTAATTTAGGCATTTGTTTTATCCTATTTTTGTTTTTATATTTTACAATATCCAATATTCAATAATTCAACATACAATACTGTTTTACTGATAGTTATAACTATTATTTTTACAATGATTATGCAATAAAAAAACCTGCATCATTTATAATTGATGCAGGTTTTGATTATTTTTAAATAAACAATAATTACTATGCTACTTCATTAATTTCTTTGCCTTTTGTTTGATGATTATTTCAACTGGTACATTTTGAATTTTACTCTCTAACCAAGATAAAATATCTAAATACAAGAAGGAGCGTTTTTCGTAAGGGTGATTTTCAAACTCACTTAATTCCCTATGCAATTTTACAAATGCCTTATGTAGGTCTTGAGGGTAAATTACACTTAAACTTTTAAGAAAAGAAATCATCTTACGCTGTACTTTGTGTAAATCATTCATTTTTAATAAAAACTTATACGTTGATATAATGAGCTTATCAATATTGTAATCTAATCCCGCATCATAATGCGCCACTAAATTTAGTACACGAGAGAAGCATAATAAATCCTCCCGCATTTTTAATTCTTTATTATTTATAATTTTTTCTAAATAATAAATACATTCTTCATTTTTTCCAGCTCCAAAGTACATACATCCTATTTTGTAATAAAAAACCATAATATGATGTGCATCTATTTTAGATTCAAAAGTTTTAATTTCTTCTAGTAATTTTGAAGCGTATCGTATCCCTTTATTAAATCTTCCTTCTAAAAAGTAAAGGTTTAATTTATTTTGAGAATAGTATAAAAAAGTTAATGTTTTGGTATTATCGTTTAGTGCTATGTTTTTGTTTTGAATATCTGAATTTAAATTTTCTAGTACTTTATTAAACTTTGTTTTATGTTTAATTAAATACAATGATTCTAATAAATAATTAACTCCTTTTAAGTAAAAAACTGAGTTTTGCTTTTTCATTTCGGGGTTTTCCTCAAACAAATCAACCCATTTTTGAGAATATTTATAACTTAAAATAAAGTCTTGCATAATTAAGCTATGCCATAAATACGCTTTGTATAAAAAGAGTTTTTCTCTAAAACCTAAGTCCGATAAATTGAAAATTGGTAATCTTTTTTTAAAATAAATTTTTACTTTTTTAGAACCTGTATCATCCTTAACATATCCCTCTTTTAATAATAAGCTGTACAATTGAAGCGAAAGATTAGATAACTTGCTAGTTCTTGCATTAATTACGCTCAACGTTCTAGATTGTGTAGAAAGTTCTTCTGCCCTATTACTTAAACTTCTGGTAATATATTGAGACTCAATAACCTTCTCAAATTCAACAATTTCATAAGCTAGGTTATTCTCACCATTAGTTAACGCCAATTCTTTAGCTTTATCTAAAATTTTTAAGCTTTGCTTATACAAACCTTTGCTATATAAAATTGCTGAAAAATCAAATTGTTCTCTAATTTGAGACCTCACATTTTGATGCACAGGATTCAAACGTAAACTCACCAAAATTTGCTTGTACAAATGTGCTTTTGTGTTTGATATTTGTTGCTTTTTTATATTGGTTTTTTTTAAAATTAAATCATCATCAAATGTGCTTACTTTATCTAATAAATTAAATAAAGAAATAAAATTAGCCTCCGCATTTCCTCCCAATCTTCCTGCATACAATTTAAATTGTCTTTTTTCAGATTTTGAAAGTGACTTAACTAACGTAAAAAGCACATCTTTTTGCTCAATAGCCATTGTAATTAATTTATTTTTAACATATTGAATAACAACACTTTATAAGTAAAATTGTTGTTTGAATATAGTAAACCCTTTATTTCTTATAATTTATAAAAAACGGTTACCATTATTTTTGTTATTCAAATGTGATAAAAAAAATCCAAAAATGAGCAATAATAAAGTCCAAATTTTTGACACCACCTTAAGAGACGGAGAGCAAGTCCCTGGCTGTAAGTTAAATACAGAACAAAAATTAATAATTGCAGAACGTCTAGATATTTTAGGAGTTGATGTAATTGAAGCGGGGTTTCCAGTTTCAAGCCCTGGTGATTTTACTTCTGTAGAAAAAATCTCAAAATTAGTTAAAACTGCTACTGTTTGTGGACTAACAAGAGCAAATAAAAAAGACATTGAAGTTGCTGCTGCGGCATTAAAATATGCCAAACGGCCAAGAATTCATACCGGTATTGGAACTTCTGAATCTCATATAGTTCATAAATTTAATTCAACACAAGAGAAAATTATTGAACGTGCAGTTGGTGCTGTTGCTTACGCAAAATCATTTGTTGAAGATGTTGAATTTTATGCTGAAGATGCAGGTAGAACAGATAATGAATATTTAGCTAGAGTTTTAGAACAAGTAATTAAAGCGGGTGCAACTGTATTAAATATTCCAGATACCACAGGTTATTGTTTACCTGATGAATATGGCGCAAAAATTAAATACTTAAAGGAAAACGTAAAAGGAATTGATAATGTAATACTTTCTTGTCACTGTCATAACGATTTAGGCTTGGCAACTGCCAATGCAATTGCAGGTGTTCAAAATGGAGCTCGCCAAATAGAATGCACAATTAATGGTATTGGGGAACGTGCTGGAAATACTGCTTTAGAAGAAGTAGTTATGATTTTAAAACAACATCCAAATTTAAAATTAGATACTGGTATTAATACCAAATTATTATACAGTACAAGTCAATTAGTGCAAGAAAGTATGGGAATGAAAGTTCAACCAAACAAGGCTATTATTGGCGAGAATGCTTTTGCGCATAGCTCAGGAATTCACCAAGATGGTGTTATTAAAAACCGAGAAACTTACGAAATTATTAACCCTTCTGATGTTGGAGTTAATGAATCTTCAATTATTTTAACTGCTCGAAGTGGTAGAGCTGCTTTAGCTTATAGAGCAAAAAATGTTGGTTACGATTTAACTAAAATTGAATTGGATGATTTATACCCACAATTTTTAAAATATGCAGATTTTCATAAAGAAGTTAATGATGAGGATTTACACCATTTAATGGAATTAAATCATGTACATAAAACTGCAGCTAACTTTTAAATTGATACATAAACAGTAAAAAATAGTATTATGAACTTAAAAATAGCGTTGCTTTCTGGAGATGGAATTGGTCCTGAAGTGACCCAACAAGCCGTTAAAATTTTAAATGCTGTAGCTGAAAAATACAAACATACCTTTACATACGAAAAAGCTTCAGTTGGAGCAATTGCCATTGATGAAACAGGAAACCCATTACCTGATGAAACACTTCAAATTTGTGCAAATGCTGATGCAATTCTTTTTGGAGCAATAGGAGACCCTAAATACGATAACAATCCAACTGCTAAAGTTAGACCTGAACAAGGTTTATTAAAACTTCGAAAAAGTTTAGGATTGTTTGCAAATATTCGACCTTTAACAACTTACGAGTCATTAATTCATCAATCTAATTTAAAAGAACACGTAATTAAAGGAACCGATTTTGTGATTTATAGAGAACTTACTAGTGGCATCTATTTTGGTGAAAAAAAATTGAGTGCTAATGGCAATGAAGCTTCAGACACCTGTAAATATACGGCTGAAGAAATTGATAGAATTTCACATTTAGCTTTTAAAGCTGCCCTTGTTAGACGAAAAAAATTAACGCTAGTTGACAAAGCAAACGTACTAGAAACTTCACGTCTTTGGAGAAAAAGAGTTACAGAAATAGCAAAGAAATACCCTACAGTTAAATTAGAATTTTTATTTGTAGACAATGCAGCCATGCAACTCATTTTAAACCCAACACAGTTTGATGTTATTTTAACCGAAAATATGTTTGGAGATATCCTTTCAGATGAAGCTAGTGTAATTTCTGGCTCTATTGGGTTACTAGCATCTGCATCCATTGGCGAACATACAGCTTTATTTGAACCAATTCACGGCTCATACCCGCAAGCGAAAGGAAAAAATATTGCCAATCCGTTGGCAGCTGTTTTATCTGCCGCAATGTTATTAGAACATTTTGATTTGTATGATGAGGCCGAAGACATAAAAATTGCCATTGAAAAATCTATTGAATTAAATATTTCAACACCCGATATAAATACAATAAATCATTTTTCAACTACCAATGTTGGAAACTTTTTAAGCGATTTTATTTTAGATGAAGAAAATACATTTTACAATAAAAACAATATAGATTTAGGACAATCAACCATTATTTAACCAATTGCTAGCCTTTTGAATTAATTTTAAAATCACTCAAAGCCTTGTAAACTTTCGAGTGATTTTTTTGTAGATTTACCGCTATGACAAAAAATACAAGCCTTATAGAAGCCATTAATTATCGTCGTTCTGTTAGAGTTTACGATGAAAATAAAGCAATTGATTCTGAAATTGTACAAAAATGTATTGAACAAGCAACTTTAGCTCCAAATAGTAGCAATATGCAATTGTGGGAATTTCATCACATTACTTCAACAACTATTTTAGAAAAACTTGCCGTTGCTTGCTTAGGGCAAAGTGCAGCAACAACAGCCATAGAAATGGTTGTAATTGTAGTACGTAAAGATTTATGGAAACAACGCACAAGAACACATATTAGTTATTTAACAAAATTATTTGGTGTAAAACCTTCAAACGAATACTCTAGACGTGAGAAATTTGCTTTAAATTATTATAAAAAAATAATGCCTTTCGCTTATGGAGAATTTTTAGGAATTTATGGATACATAAAATATGCTATTTCTTGGTTAACAGGGCTTTTTAAGCCAACATATCGTCAGCTAAGAAAATCTGATATACGAGTTGTTGCACATAAAAGTGCTGGTTTAGCAGCTCAAACTTTTATGTTAGGCATGGCTGCAGAAGGTTATGACACGTGCCCTATGGAAGGTTTTGATTCGCTTCGAGTTAAAAAAGCACTGCAGTTACCAGCTAAAAGTCAAGTAAACATGGTTATATCTTGCGGAATTCGTAAACCAGAAGGTGTTTATGGAGATCGCTTTAGAATTCCTTTTTCAACAATTTACAAACGATGGTAATTATTTAATAAATAATTCGTCAAACTTAATTATGACAACAAAAGAAAACACAATAAAAAAAATTATATCAAACAAAAATAGGCCACATTTAAATTTCAGCTTAAAACATAAAACTGAAAAATTTACCAACAACTTATTTCACACCTTATTTGATGCCGAAGCATGTGTAGCTAGTAATATTGTACAACTAGAAACTGATTTTAAAGAAATTTATAGACTTGCTTGTTTAATTAAAGATGGCTCGTGCGAAACAATTTGGAATAGTTTTTTAATAAAACTTCCAACAATTTTAGAAAATTTAAATTTAGATGCTCAGGAATTAGTAAATAACGACCCTGCTTCAAATACTATTGAAGAAGTTTATTTGGCATATCCTGGTTTTTATGCCATTGCCATTTATCGTTTTAGCCACGAGTTACTACTATTAAACACTCCTTTAATCCCAAGATTAATGAGTGAATATGCACACAGTAAAACAGGAACAGACATACATCCTGGTGCAACTATAGGTAAATCTTTTTTTATTGACCATGCAACAGGAACTGTTATTGGAGAAACCTGTATAATTAAAAACCATGTTAAAATATACCAAGGAGTAACTTTAGGAGCCTTGCAAGTCTCAAAAGAGATGAAAAATATAAAGCGACATCCAACAGTTGAGGATCATGTAACTATTTATGCAAATGCAACAATTTTAGGTGGTGAAACTGTAATTGGTGAAAACACAACAATTGGTGGTAACGTTTGGATAACAGAATCTGTACCAAAAAACTCATTAGTATATCACTCTCCAGAAACTAAGCTAAAACCTAAATTTAAGAAATGAGAAATCAATCTTTATTCGATTTTATAGGAAATACTCCTTTAGTTAAAGCTAAAAATTTAGTAACCAAAGAAGGTGTTTCATTGTATCTTAAATTAGAAGGAAACAACCCAGCAGGAAGTGTAAAAGATAGAGCTGCTTTTAATATGATTTCTTCAGCAATTGAAAGAAATGACATAAAAAAAGGTGATTATTTAATTGAAGCTACTAGCGGAAATACCGGAATTGCATTAGCTATGATTGCCCAACAATTTAGAATAAATATAGAGTTGGTAATGCCTGAAAATTCGACTAAAGAGCGAGTTCAAACTATGCTAGCTTATGGTGCAAAAGTAACTTTAACACCTGCTGATGTAGGTATTGAAGGAGCTAGAGAATATGCAAAAAAACAAGTACTAGAAAAAGGGTACACAATGCTTGATCAATTTGCAAATGAAGACAATTGGAAAGCACATTATAAAACAACTGGGCCTGAAATTTGGCGAGATACCAATGGAGAGATCACTCATTTTGTTTCAGCAATGGGAACCACAGGAACTATTATGGGGACCTCAACTTTTTTAAAAGAAAAAAATTCTAAAATTCAAATTATTGGAGCACAACCAACTGATAATTCTAAAATTCCAGGCATTAGAAAATGGTCTAAAGAATACTTACCAAAAATATTCGACGCAACTAAAGTAGATACAGTTATTGAAGTAAGTGAAGCTGAAGCACGTATCATGACAAAACGACTCGCTGAAGAAGAAGGTGTTTTTTCTGGCATGAGCGGTGGCGGTGCAGTTGTTGTGGCCTTAAAACTTGCAACTAAACTTACAAAAGGAACCATTGTTGCTATTATTCCTGATAGAGGTGACCGTTATTTATCCTCAAATTTATTTGTATAAAATAGTATCGAAGTTAACTTTAGTTAAGATTGTACAGCATTCGCTTTTATTGTATTTTTGTGTGTAATTTATTTTAAATACTTCACATGAAAAAAATTCAAATGGTTGACCTACTTGGTCAATACGATAACATACAAGAAAAAATTGATTCAAAAATATTAGAAGTTGTAAAATCTGCAGCATATATAAATGGACCTGAGGTTCATTCTTTCCAAAAAGAATTAGAAGAATATTTAGGTGTTAAAAATGTAATTCCTTGTGCAAACGGTACTGATGCCCTTCAAATAGCAATGATGGGTTTAGGTTTACAATCTGGAGACGAAGTTATTACTGCTGATTTTACGTTTGCTGCTACTGTTGAAGTAATTGCATTACTACATTTAACACCAATTCTAGTTGATGTTGAGAAAGACACTTTTAATATGGATATTGAAGCTTTAAAAAAAGCTATTACTCCAAAAACTAAAGCCATTGTACCTGTTCATTTATTTGGTCAATGTGCTAATATGGAAGCAGTTTTAGAAGTTGCAAAAGCGCATAACTTATTTGTAATTGAAGATACTGCACAAGCGATTGGTGCAGACTACACTTTTAAAGATGGTAGTAAAAAGAAAGCAGGTACCATTGGAAATGTAGGAACAACTTCATTTTTTCCATCAAAAAACTTAGGATGCTATGGTGATGGTGGTGCAATTTTCACAAACGATGACGAACTAGCACATACTTTAAGAGGTATCGTAAATCACGGAATGTATAAACGTTATTACCATGATGTTGTTGGTGTAAATTCACGTTTAGATAGCATTCAAGCTGCAATTTTACGCGTAAAACTACCACATTTAGATAGTTATTGCGATGCTAGAAGAACTGCAGCAAACTACTATTCTAATGCATTTGCTTCTTGCAAAAACATTACAACACCTGTAACAAGTTCTTTTACAACTCATGTATTCCATCAATATACACTTCAAATAAAAAATGTAGATAGAAATGCTCTACATCAGCATTTATTAGATAGCGGAATACCAAATGCAATCTATTATCCAGTTCCGTTACATAGTCAAAAAGCTTATACAGACACTCGTTATAAAGAAGAAGATTTTAAAGTTACAAATGAGTTAATAGATACGGTTTTATCGTTGCCAATGCATACAGAATTAGATAGTGAACAATTAGAATTTATTACATCAACAATCCTAAATTTCGTAAACAAATAATGAAGAAAATATTAGTAACTGGTGGTTTAGGATTTATAGGTTCACATACGGTTGTTGAACTTCAAAATGAAGGGTTTGAAGTAATAATTATTGATGATTTATCAAACTCTACAATTGAAGTACTTGATAAAATTATTTCAATAACTCATAAAAAACCACGCTACTTTAATATTGATTTAAAAAATAAAGCGGCTGTTCAATATTTTTTTAAAGAAAATAAAATTGATGGTGTAATTCATTTTGCAGCCTCAAAAGCCGTTGGAGAAAGTGTTGAGAAACCATTGAAATATTACGAAAATAATATTGGCACATTGGTTTATTTACTCCAGAAAATGAAAGCTAATAAAGTAAATAACTTTATTTTTAGCTCTTCGTGTACAGTTTACGGACAAGCTGATAAATTACCAATTACTGAAAATGCAAGTGTAAAACCTGCAGAATCTCCTTACGGAAATACAAAAAAAATTGGAGAAGAGATTATAAAAGACACCACAAAAGTTTCAAAAATTAAAGCAATTGCTTTGCGTTATTTCAATCCGATTGGCGCTCATAAATCTGCTAAAATTGGAGAATTACCAATTGGAGTTCCTCAAAATTTAATTCCTTTTGTAACTCAAACTGCCGCAGGAATTCGGAAAGAATTATCAATTTTCGGAAGTGATTACCCAACTATTGACGGAACTGCTGTAAGAGACTACATTCACGTAGTTGATTTAGCCAAAGCACATATTGTAGCTTTAACAAGGTTGATAAACAATAAAAATAAAGCGGCTTTTGAAGTTTTTAATATTGGAACAGGTAATGGAAATTCTGTTTTAGAAGTCATAAAATCTTTTAAAAAAGTTACCGGTAAAAAGCTAAATTATAAACTAGTTGAACGTAGAGAAGGCGATATTACAGCTGCATATGCCGATACAACTATTGCTAATAATGAATTAGGGTGGAAAGCCGAACTAAGTTTAGATGATGCGCTTCTATCAGCTTGGAAGTGGCAAGAAACTCTTGATTAGTTAACAGTTTTCAATATGACAGTACACATTAAAAAAGGCGTTCAAATTATAATTTGAACGCCTTTTATTTTATTCGTTACGTTTTTACTGTCAACGGCTTACTGAAAACTATACAGCTGCACCACTTGCAGTAACACTTCTGTCAATTTTCCGCATCAAACCTTGTAAAACTTTACCAGGACCCACTTCAATAAATTCTGTCCCACCATCAGCAATCATTGCTTGAATACATTGTGTCCAACGAACAGGGGCTGTTAATTGTGCTATTAAATTTACTTTAATATCTTCAGGGTTCATTACTGCTTTAGCAACCACATTTTGATAAATTGGACATGTTGGTTCGCTAAACGGTGTGTTTTTTATAGCTTCAGCTAATTCTTCTCTTGCAGGCGCCATTAATGGTGAATGAAATGCACCACCAACAGGCAATTTTAAAGCACGTCTTGCTCCTTTTTCAGTTAGTAATTCACATGCTTTATCAATGGCTAAAATTTCTCCTGAAATAACCAATTGCCCTGGACAATTGTAATTTGCTGCAACCACAATACCTTCAATACTTGCACACGTTTCTTCAACTATTACATCATCTAAACCTAAAACAGCCGCCATTGTAGATTCTTGAGTTTCACAAGCTTTTTGCATAGCCAAAGCTCTTTTTGAAACCAATTTTAACCCATCTTCAAAAGTTAAAACACCATTAGCAACTAAAGCCGATAATTCTCCTAAAGAATGACCAGCTACCATTTCTGGTTTAAAATCTTCACCCAATGTTTTTGCTAAAATTACTGAATGCAAAAATATTGCAGGTTGTGTTACCTTTGTTTGTTTTAGTTCTTCTGCAGCTCCTTCAAACATAACATCTGTTATAGGAAACCCTAAAATTTCGTTTGCTTTTTTAAAAAGCTCTTGTGCAAGTGAAGAATTTTCGTATAAATCTAAACCCATCCCTGTAAATTGTGCTCCCTGACCTGGAAAAATATATGCCTTCATTGTTTATTTTATTATTAATTTCAAAATGCAAAAATAGGAATTATTTGCTATATTCGTATCAATCTACAATTAATGAACTACAAACAAAAATCTGAAGCATTTACCATCTACTTAATTTTAGCCTCCATGTTTATTGCGGCGTTGGTTGCTTCAAATTTAATATTTCAAAAGTTCTTTTCTTGGAATCCGTTTGGATGGTTTAATTTTGAGCTTTCTGTAGGTATTTTACCTTACCCTATTACTTTTTTAATTACAGATATTATTTCAGAAATATATGGTCGAAAAAAAGCAAATCAAGTAGTAATTGCAGGAATTTTTGCTTCATTTTTTTCCATGGGAATTATACTTATTGCTAATTACACACCTGCAATTAACAGTTCCCCTATCTCTAATGAATTATTTACCAAGGTTTTTGGCTTATCGCCAATTGCAGTTTTAGCCTCCATGTTAGCTTATTTATTTGCACAATTTATTGATATCAGAATTTTTCATTTTTGGAAACGAAAAACAAATGGTAAACATTTATGGCTACGAAATAATTTCTCAACATTTTCATCACAATTTATTGATACATTAACTGTAGTTACTTTACTGTGTAGCTTTGGTGTATTACCTTGGAGCTTATTTAAAACACTATTACTTAGTGGCTTTTTATTTAAAATTATTGTTGCTCTTTTAGACACACCTATTTTATATTTTATAGTGTATTTATTCCGAAGTAGATTCAATTTAAAAGTAGGTGAAGAAATTAAACTGATAGATTAGCTATTCTCTAAACTCAAATTACACTTTCTCTAATTCTTCATTTGGCATATTTTTTGATTTATTTATAATGAAGGTCACAAATTTTACATTTGTTGATCTATAGGTGTAAGTGAAACATAAAGTAAATGACTTGGTCATCACTAAAAAGAAACATTTACAACAATAAATAAAATATTTATGAAGAGAATTATACGTACTATTACTATTTTTATTATAGCAATTAGTAGCATTATTATAAGCTGTGAGGATTCTGATTTAAATATTGATGTGCCTGTTTGCATTGAAAATAAAATTGAAGAAATAATTGATAATGACGTAAGCAACCCACCAACTCAAGTTTGGAAATGGGAAGTTGATGGAAACACCTATTATTATATCACAGCTAACTGTTGTGACCAATTCAACTTTTTGTACAATGAACAGTGTGAATTAATTTGTGCTCCTGATAGTGGTTTTACAGGTGCTGGTGATGGAAATTGCCCCGTTTTCACAGGAGAAATTATCAAAACATTGGTTTGGGAAGACCAAAGAAATTGATTTATTTTAAGGTAATAATTACTTTATAACCTTCGTTATTTCTAACATTAAAAACAATACCATCTTTAAACAACAAATACTGTCCTTTTATACCCATTAATTTTCCATTATAGATAGGTGTTTTATCAAGATTTAACGATTTTATTTTGGCCGGATATTTCTCAACAGGGTACTCAATATTAGTAACTTTTCCATTATTTGCTAAAAAATAAGGCTGGGCTTCTTCTGGAATGTGCATTTTCAATTTTTCTCTTTCTTCAATTAAATCTGCATCTAACACTTCATTTTTTAACATTTTTTGCCAATTGGTTTTATCAGCAACATAGTTTTTTAAAGCAACTTCAGTAATTCCAGCTAAATAACGGTTTGGAACTTCAACAATTTCAATTGCTTTTGTAGCTCCTTGATCTATCCAACGCGTTGGCACTTGAGTTTTACGCGTTACACCAACTTTTACGTTACTAGATAAAGCTAAATACACCACATGTGGCTTTAATTGCACTTCTTTTTCATATTCCAAATCACGATCTTCAATACCTAAATGTGCTTTGCTTAATTCAGGGTTTATAATCCAATCACCCACTGCTGCACTTTCATAAAAACAGTTGTAACAAAACCCCTGTCTAAAAATTTTCTTCTCTTTCCCACAGCATAAACATTGGTAACCATCAAAACTAATTTCTATTTCACGCCCTATTAACTGATTTAAATTTAAAACATCATTTTCAACATCTAAATAATACTGAACAACATCGTTTAACTCCGTTTTCATTTTTTTTAATATTGTTTGATATTTCATAAAAAGTTTTTAGTAAATTTAACATGCTAAAGATACTTAATAAAACATGCCATTTACAATAGTTAATTCAATAATTTCATGGTTTTTAAAAAAACGAAAGCACCAAATAGCGCTTTTTTTAAAATATCCTATTGATGTTCAAAATGAATTACTCTTTAAATTATTAGAAACAGCAAAACATACTGAAATTGGAAATGAATTTGATTTTTCAACTATCAAATCTTATCATGAATTCACGCAAAAAGTACCCATTCAACAATACGAATCTATTGAGCCGTTAATTGAACGTGCTCGTAAAGGTGAGCAAAATATTTTTTGGCCAACACCCATAAAATGGTTTGCAAAATCTAGCGGAACAACCAATGCTAAAAGTAAATTTATTCCAGTGAGTGATGAGGCTTTAGAAGATTGCCATTTTAAAGCTGGAAAAGATATGCTTTGCCTTTACTTTAATAACAATCCTGAAGCAGTGCTTTTTACAGGAAAGGGATTGCGCTTAGGTGGAAGCAGTGCTGTTTATGAAGATAACAATTCATATTTTGGAGATTTGTCGGCTATAATTATTGAAAATATGCCTTTTTGGGCAGATTTTAGTAGCTCTCCAAAACAAGAAGTTGCGTTAATGAGCGAATGGGAAACTAAGATAGAAGCCATTTTAAATGAAACCATCAATGAAGACATTACAAGTTTGGTTGGTGTACCTTCTTGGATGTTAGTTTTGTTAAATAAAGTATTAAAAAGAACTGGAAAAAGTAATATTTTAGAAGTTTGGCCTAATCTTGAAGTTTACTTCCACGGTGGTGTTAATTTTAACCCATACCGTGAACAATTCAAAAAATTAATTCCGAAGGAAAGCTTCAAATACTACGAAACCTACAATGCTTCTGAAGGCTTTTTCGCCATTCAAGACCTTAATAATTCATTAGATTTACTTTTAATGTTAGACTACGGGATTTTTTATGAATTTATTCCAATGGATAAATTTGATGGTGAAAATTCTGAAGCAATTCCACTTTCGCAAGTAAAATTGAACACAAATTATGCCTTAGTTATTACAACCAATGGTGGTTTGTGGCGCTATTTAATTGGAGATACTATTAAATTCACTTCTCTTAAACCTTACAGAATTAGAATTACAGGTAGAACCAAACATTTTATCAATGTTTTTGGAGAAGAATTAATTATTGAAAATGCCGAAAATGCATTAAAACAAGCTTGTTTAAAAACGGCTTGTGAAATTTCTGAATATACCGTTGCTCCAATTTTTATGAACGGAAACAACAGTGGTGGACATGAGTGGGTTATTGAATTTAGTAAACACCCCGAATGTATTAATTACTTTACTGAAATATTAGACAACGCTTTAAAAGCTATTAATTCTGATTATGAAGCAAAACGGTATAACAATTTAACGTTGGCAATGCCCAAAATTAATGTCGCTGAAAAAGGTTTGTTTTATAATTGGTTAAAGCAAAATGGTAAATTAGGAGGGCAACATAAAGTGCCAAGATTATCTAATTCAAGAAAACATTTAGAAGAGTTGTTAGCGCTAACAAGTGTTACTTAAATTTTACGTTCAATTACGTAATTAACCATTGTTAATAAAGAACTTTTATATGCTGAACTTGGGTAAGGCTCTAAAATTTCTAGTGCTTTAGACTGGTATTCTTTCATTTTTGAAATAGTATATTCTATACCTCCTTTTTCTTTCACAAAAGAAATTACTTCTTTAACTCGTTGTTTATTTTTGTTATGATTCTTAACTGAATTAATCAGCCATTTTTTTTCTTTATCTGAACAGTTATTCAACACATATATTAGTGGAAGTGTCATTTTTTGTTCTTTTATGTCAATTCCTGTAGGTTTTCCAATTTTAGCATCGGAATAATCAAATAAGTCATCTTTTATCTGAAATGCAATCCCTATTAATTCTCCAAACAAACGCATTTTTTCAACTTCCTCACTTGAGCTACCAACTGATGCAGCACCAATTCCACAACAAGCAGCAATAAGTGTTGCTGTTTTTTGACGAATAATTTCAAAATAAATAGCTTCAGTAATATCTAATTTTCGAGCCTTTTCAATTTGAAGTAATTCCCCTTCACTCATTTCTCTAACAGCAACAGAAATTAGCTTTAAAATATCAAAATCATCATTATCAATAGAAAGTAATAATCCTTTTGATAATAAAAAATCGCCAACTAATACGGCTATTTTATTTTTCCAAAGTGCATTTATAGAGAAAAAACCTCTTCTTCTATTGCTATCATCCACCACATCATCATGTACTAATGTTGCAGTATGAATTAATTCAATTATTGAAGCTCCTCTGTAGGTACGTTCATCAAATTTCCCATTAGAAACCATTTTAGCCACCAAAAAAACAAACATAGGTCGCATTTGTTTTCCTTTTCTACGTACAATGTAATGGGTAATTCTATTTAATAACGGAACTTTTGTAGCCATAGACTCTAAGAACTTACTTTCAAAGAGTTCCATTTCTTCAAGAATGGGTTGTTTTATTTGTTCTACTAACTTCATTAAGAAATCAAAAATACGGAAAATTGTTTAACTTTTATTCGCTAATTGTCCACAAGCTGCATCTATATCTTTTCCTCTACTTCTACGAACATTTACAATAATATCATTCATTTCTAAAATACTGATATAATCACTAATTACTTGCTTTTTAGCTTGCTGAAAATCACTGTCATCAATTGGGTTGTACTCAATTAAATTTACCTTACAAGGTACAACTTTACAAAAATCAACCAAAGCCATTATTGCCTCTCTATTATCATTTATTCCATTCCAAACAACATATTCGTACGTAACTCTACTACTTGTTTTTGCGTACCAATATTCTAAGGCTTCTTTTAAATCTTTCAACGGAAAATTTTCATTAAAAGGCATTATTTTAGTTCTAACTTCATCAATTGCAGAATGTAATGAAACCGCTAAATTAAATTTAACTTCATCATCTGCTAATTTTTTTATCATTTTTGGTACTCCAGAAGTTGAAACGGTAATTCGTTTTGGAGACATTCCCAATCCTTCTGGTGAAGTAATCTTTTCTATAGATTTTAAAACGTTATTGTAGTTCATTAATGGTTCTCCCATTCCCATAAAAACAACATTCGATAATTTATGATTGTAGTACAATAAGCTTTCTTTATTGATAGCCGCAACCTGATCATAAATTTCATCAGGGTTTAAATTTCTCATTTTTTTTAAGCGTGCTGTAGCACAAAATAAACAGTCTAAGCTACAACCAACCTGACTAGATACACAAGCTGTTGTTCTGGTACCTGTTGGAATTAAAACCGATTCTACAACTAATCCATCGTGTAATCTAACCGCATTTTTTACAGTTCCATCTTTGCTGCGCTGCATATTATCAACTTCAATATGATTTATTACAAAGTTTTCTTGTAACATTTGGCGAGTTTCTTTTGAAACATTAGTCATATCTTCAAAAGTATGCGTGCTTTTACTCCACAACCATTCATAAACCTGATTTCCTCTAAATGCCTTATCACCATTATCTACAAAAAAATCTCGTAGTTGGTCTTTGGTTAAAGCACGTATGTCTTTTTTTGAATTCATTAATTTTATTATTTAATTAAAAGTTATATATTAGCAATCATTTTTAAAAAATGCTATACAATGAAAACACCGAACACCGAACACCGAACACCGAACATTTAACATTAAACTTTTAACCCTTTTATTTCTAATTTCTTTTGCAAATATAGGATGTCAAGATGAAACTTGTTATAGTTGTGACAAAGAAATTAATTCTTGGGCAAAAGAAAACCTTGAGTCTTTAAGTTCTATGAACAGAAGTGAATTAGTAACCTTAAGTTCTGGAAAACAAAAAGCAGCTTTTAGGACGTTTACTCCTGAAAAAAGAAAACAACTTTGGTTTGCTAAATTTAATCAAATTAAATCTTTAAATTTTTCTAAAGAAGAACTTAATCACTTAAAAATCTTTGAGAAATTTTTAAAGAAGTATGATTTTTCTAACGAATTGACTAAAAAACAAGAAGAATTTTTAAATTCTTGGTTTGAAAAGGGGAAATTAAATTTTGAATGGACTCCATATTTTTTAGTAAGTGGTTTTGCAATGTTGAATGAAGATGCTGTACTAAGTAAAAAAGAATTTAAGAAAGCCCATCCCGAAATTAGTTTAAAATTTGATCCTAGTCCTATAGGACCTGATTCAGGTGATTGTGATTGTAGATGGGATATTACTTGTCAACTGGCTCAATTAGGAGAATGTAGTGATACCGCATGTGAAGAAGTTCCATTTTCTTGCGGATGGCTAACAATGCAAACTTGCACTGGAGATTGCTCTGGTTAAAATATGAATATTTTAAAAAAAATATTTCTAGTTATTTCTCCAATTATTATTTATTCAATAATTGGAGCTATTTTTAACTACAACCAAAAATGGTTGCTTCCAATAATGTCCTTATTGTATTTGTTAATAGGTGTGTTTTCTAAAACCAAAAAGCAATTACTACTTTTTAGTTTACCTTTTATTTTTTTAATCACACTTTCTTTATTTTTAAAAGATGCTATAACAAGTATCATACTTCTTTATATAATACTATTACCTTTTAGTTTATTACTAGGTTATCTATATAAAAATAAATCAATTTCATATGGTTTAATTTATGCTATTTTAATCGCTTTTGTCTTCTTTTATGGTTTTGACAATTGGAATTCATTTATAAGAAATTATAATTCAAGAATGAACCAAAAATCTCCATCAATTGAATTAGTTAATTCAAACAATAAAAAAGTTAAACTAGACACTATTCAAAATAAGGTTATTGTTTTAGATTTTTGGACAACTAGTTGTGGGATCTGTTTTAAAAAATTTCCTGACTATGAAAAGGTATATTTAGAATATCAAAACAACCCGAAAATTATTTTTTACAGTATAAATATTCCAATAAAAAGAGATACCTTATTAAAAACAAAAGAATTAGTTAAAAATTTAGGTTATAAATTTTCAACCTTGTATGCTAATTCTAATGAAATTCCTAACAGTTTAGGATTTAATAGATATCCGCATTTAACAATTCTAAAAAATGGTAGAATTAGGTACAATGGACGATTAGAACTTGCTAAAAATATTAAAGTTCACAATATTAGAATTGAAATAGAACGTTTACTAAATGAATAATGTTTATAAAAAGATTCCCGCATAAGCGGGAATCAAATTACTAAAAAATTTATATGTTTTGTTAAATAATCAACATCGCATCTCCATACGAGTAGAATTTATATTTTTCCTTCACTGCTTCTTCGTAAGCTTCCATTAAAAAATCATACCCAGCAAAAGCTGCAGCCATCATCATTAAGGTAGATTTTGGAGTGTGAAAATTTGTAATCATACAATTTGCAATACTAAATTCGTATGGAGGAAAAATAAATTTATTAGTCCAACCTTCAAATACATTTAAACGACCGTTTGAAGATACTGAACTTTCAATAGCTCTCATTGAGGTTGTACCAACTGCGCAAATACGTTTTTTTGAATTAATGGCATTATTTACCTGATCCATTGTTTCTGCAGTTATTATTGCTTTTTCTGAATCCATTTTATGTTTTGATAAATCTTCAACTTCAACAGCGCTAAAAGTACCTAAACCAACATGCAATGTAACTTCTGAAAAATCTATACCTTTAATTTCTAAACGTTTCATTAAATGCTTAGAAAAGTGTAATCCTGCAGTTGGTGCAGCTACAGCTCCTTCATGTTTAGCATAAATTGTTTGATAACGCTCTGCATCACTTCCTTCAACTTCTCTTTGAATGTATTTTGGGAGAGGTGTTTCTCCTAATTCTTGTAATTTTTTTCTAAACTCTTCATAAGAACCATCATATAAAAAACGTAAAGTTCTTCCTCTTGAAGTTGTATTATCAATTACTTCTGCAACTAAACTTCCATCATCACCAAAAAATAATTTATTTCCTATTCTAATTTTTCTAGCCGGATCTACTAACACATCCCACAGTCTACTTTCAGCATTTAATTCTCTTAATAAAAACACTTCAATCCGTGCACCTGTTTTTTCCTTTTCACCGTACATACGTGCTGGGAAAACTTTGGTGTTATTCAATATCATTAAATCACCTTCATCAAAATAATTAATTAAATCTTTAAATGTGTGATGTTCAATAGTTTGCTCTTTTCTATTTAAAACCATTAAACGAGATTCATCTCTATGTTCAGCTGGATATTCTGCCAATAAATCTTCCGGTAATTCGAATTTAAATTTTGATAATTTCATGTAGTTGTTTTTATTTTTTTTACAGAATGAGCGCAAATATACAACATCGGCATAGGCGTTGTCAAGTGTTTCGCAATAAATCTTTGTTTCAGTGGTTTTTAGCTTGTAATATTTTTAAAATCTTCCCAAAAAGCTGGGTACGATTTTGATACCACATTTGGCTCTTCAATTTGAATTGGAACCTTTAAAGCTAGTGGAGCAAAAGCCATTGCCATTCTATGGTCATCGTAGGTAGAGATTGCAATATTTTTCTCAATTTTAGTTGAAGATTTTAAATACAATGTTTCATTTGTTATCTCAACTTCGCCTCCTAGTTTTTCAATTTCGGTTTTAAGTGCAACTAATCTATCGGTTTCCTTTATTTTTAATGTATGAAGCCCTGTTAAGTAACATTCAATTCCTAAGCCAAAACAAGTTACTACAATTGTTTGGGCAATATCTGGAGCGCTTATTAAATTTAGATTTAGTGATGTAACGTTTAATGCATTGGTATTTCTTAAAACAAGTGTATTCTCTTCAAAGGTAGTTTCTACACCTAATTTTTTATAAATAGTAGCTAAAACCGAATCTCCTTGTAAACTATTTAATTTATAAGAACCTAATTTTATTTCAGAATTTGGGCTTAAAGCTACTAAACTATAATAATATGAAGCAGAACTCCAATCAGATTCAACAGTAATTTTTTTATCTTTTATTGTTGGTTTTGGAAGTATTTTAATTGTTGCATCTTCCCAAGTATAACCAATGCCTAACTCAGCTAACAATTGCAACGTCATTTTAATATACGGTACAGATGTTACTTCTCCTTTAAACTTTAATTGCAATCCATTTTTAAGTGTAGGGGCAATTAATAATAAAGCTGAAACATATTGACTACTTACATTTCCTTCAATTTCAACAATATTATTTTCTAGCTTTTTTCCTGAAATTTTTAACGGTGGATAGCCTTCCTTTTCTAAATATTCAATAGTTGCACCTAATGAAATTAAAGCATCTACTAATATTTTAATAGGTCTATTTTTCATTCTATGTGACCCTGTTAAAACAATTTCAGAATTTTCTTTTACCGAAAAATAAGCTGTTAAAAAGCGCATAGCTGTACCAGCGTGTCCAATATTTATTTCATTTGAAGTGTTCGCTAATGCTTTCTGCATTAACTTAGAATCATCTGAATTTGAAGTGTTTTCTATCGTTAAATTTTGATAAAACTGTTGTAAAATTAGCAATCTGTTTGTTTCACTTTTAGAGCCTGTAATTTGAATGCTTCCTTTTAACTCTTTATTTATTTTACCAATTTTCAACAAATCCATCTGCTATCTCAATATCTAATTTTGCACTTTATTTTTTTATAAACTTGTAATAACCAGCCATAAGCGCACCGTAAAGTGCAGACATACCAATTTGAAGTTTTGCAAATTGCTCAAAACCATTTGCTGAAAAATATTCATCCATCATCCCTTCAATTCCACCATGATTAAAAATTGAAAATATAATTTTAAGAATACTAACAATTACCAAAAACACCAATCCAAAACGAATTGTTAGTTTTAAAAACGACTGATTTTTATATGTGTTCATACTATTTTAATTTTTTATTGTTGTGATGGCGATCGTGATCTCGTTTTGTTTTTACATCCATTTTTTTATCAAATGACGCTTGTAAATCTATTCCTGTTTGGTTTGCCAAACATAAAACAACAAAAACAACATCAGCTAATTCTTCACCTAAATCTTTCCCTTTATCGCTTTCTTTTTCACTTTGTTCTCCGTAACGCCTAGCAATAATACGCGCTACTTCACCAACTTCTTCAGTTAATTGAGCCATATTTGTAAGCTCATTAAAATAACGAACTCCGTGTTCTTTAATCCATTTATCAACTATAAGCTGCGCATTTTTAATATCCATCTGTTACATTCTTAATAATGTTCCAAAGATATTACTTCTTTTGTTAACTCTTTAAAAAGACAGGTAGTTTGTTAATTACTTTAATTCAACTATTTAAAAATATTTTACATAGCGTGTAATATTATTTAACTTAACACACTAATTAAGAAAAAACATTTAATGAGTAGCGATTTTTATACGAATTCAATTGTACCCTATTCCGGAATAATTATTAAAATATGTAGGGCATATACTGATTCTCAGGAGGATTTCGAAGATTATTATCAGGAAGTTTGTTTACAAGTTTGGAGAACTAAAGATCAATTTAGAAGAGAGTCTAAATGGTCTACATGGGTTTACAGGCTGTCTTTAAATATTTGCTTAACAATGATTAAGAAGAAAAGCAATAACCGTCAACATACTGTTACAGATTATGTTGTTCCTGAAGCTACTGAAGACAATCATGCGTTTTCTGATGAGTCATTAAATTTATTATACGATGCAATTAAACAATTATCTGAAATAGATAGAGCTGTAATTTTATTGTATTTAGAAGAAAGACCCTATAAAGAAATAGGTGAAATTATTGGTACGTCTCATAACAACATTGCCGTACGAATTACAAGAATTAAAGAACGTTTAAAAAAAATATTAAATTAAAAATGGAAAAATCAATAGAAACAATTTGGAAGGATGGTTTTTTAAAGAGTGATACTTTATTAGCACCAAAATTAAATAACTTATACAATCAAAAATCGAAACATATTATTGAGAAATTTAATAGAATGTTTAGAAGAAACCTTATTGCTTTGGTTTTAGGAAGTACACTATTCTTAATTTTTGCAATTTTCTTTGACATGTTAATTTTGGGTATTGGTACTTTTATCATTTGCAATGCTATTGTTATTGTTAATAAACGCTTAATGAACTCCTTAAAAAAAGTAGATAAAAACGTAAGCAGTTACCAATATTTAAAAGCTTTTGATAGCTGGATGAAAGACCAACTTGCAGTAAATAGAAAAATGGCAAGAATTTACTATCCGCTTTTTTTTATGATAGCTGTTGTTAGTATCTGGTTTTCTGGAAATTTTCAAGTATTTATTTCAGAAATATTAGGTAAACCTCATCAAATTTATTTAGTAAACGGATTCCCTATATTTTGGATGTTACCAATAATTCTAATTGCAAGTTTAATGGCTATTTTTGGAGATAAAATTTACAATTTTGATGTAAATCTAATTTACGGAAGAATTTTTAAAAGACTAAACGATATGATTGCAGACATTGAAGAATTAAGAAAATAAAGTATCTTTAAAGTAAGTTTAATTGCTCATTAAAAAGCTTAAAAATTCATCTCTTGAAATTTCATCGGCACCTAAACTAGCTAAATGATTATTATAAACCTGGCAATCAATCAATTTATAATTTTCCTTTTCTAACTTTTCAACCAATTTAATAAATGCAAATTTTGAAGCGTTACTCTCTTTACTAAACATACTTTCACCGCAAAAAACAGTTCCTAAATCAATTCCATACAAACCGCCAACCAATTTATCTCCTTGCCAAACCTCAACCGATTTTGCAACTCCTTTTTTGTGCAGGTTTATGTAAGCTTGTTGCATTTCATTGGTAATCCAAGTTTCACCTTGATCTGAAGCTCTAAAAATATGTTTACAATTAGAAATTACTTCTGAAAAATTTTGATTAAAAGTAACCGTAAAATCCGTATTACGAATTACTTGTTTCATGCTTTTTGAAATCTTTAAATTATTTGGCAACAATACCATTCTAGGATTTGGACTGTACCAAACAATTGGCTCACCCTGATTGTACCAAGGGAAAATTCCACTTTTATAAGCTAACAACAATCTTTCAACTGATAAATCTCCACCAACTGCCAACAAGCCATCCTTGTTTGCTAAATTCACTGGAGGAAAAACTAATTCTTTTGAAAGTAAATACATCTCAATTATTTTTACAAATATAACCAAACAAAAAAAGAGAAAAGCGTATGCTTTTCTCTTTTTATAAATTGTAATAGATTTACTTAAAAAGGTAAATCGTCTGGTTCACTTTCGTTTAAATCTGCCGTAGTTTCTAAATTATCTAAAGGCGCCACCGGAGGAGCTCCAGCAGCTGCTTCAGCTTGTGCTACTTCAATTCTCCATCCTTGAATAGAATTAAAATATACTGCTTTCCCTTCAGGGTTTATCCACTCTCTACCTCTAAGGTTTATAGAAACTTTTACATCTTGCCCAACTTGGTAACTATCTAATAAATCACATTTATCTTGTACAAATTCCACCATTAACATTTGTGGGTATTGCTCACTTGTTGTAACAACCATTTCTCTTTTTCTGAAGCCACTTGCCCCAAAAGTTTTGGTTTCGTCAATTTTTTTAATTTTTCCTGTAATTTCCATATTTCAAAATTAGTTCATTAAAAGTACCTTCCAAGCACTTTCTACATCATTTTTTTCTAAAAATGCTTTCGCAAATGTATGTTTTTTTAGGGTATTATCCCCAATGTTTTGTACATGTTCTTTTGCAAACTTATTAACATCACTTTCTGAAGGAATTGCCTCAATATTTCCTAACATACCTAAATCATTCCCTGTTAAAACAGTACTATTTCTAATTTCAGAAGGTATTGCATCTATACCTATCCCTAAATTTGTTAATGGTTTTGGAATTTCAAAAAAACCTTCTTTTGCTCTTGAATATAAGCTTCCTCCTGCTCTTGCAACTAAATCTAGTTTTTGTTGATCAATAGCTCCATCTTCATCTAAAAATTCTTCTTTGATGTGTAACTTCACAACTTCACAAATTATTAAATTTCCTGCTCCGCCTTCTTTTCCTAATTCAACAACTTTATTTACTTTACATTCTAGTTGAATTGGTGATTCAGCAACTCTAAATGGTTTTACTTTTTCTGAAGCAAGCATGGTAAACCCTGCTTTTTCAAATTCATTAACTCCTTCAGGATACTCGGTACTTGATAAAGACATTTGTTGTACAATATCATAATTTACCATATTTATCACTACTTCTTTGGTTGCTTTTGCATTTTCTAAAGTGTGCTTAGTTGTATTTCCTTTTACTCTTCGTGCCGGTGAAAATATTAAAATTGGGGGATTTGCACTAAAAACATTGAAAAAACTAAAAGGAGATAAGTTTGGTTTTCCACTTGCATCAATAGTACTCGCTAAAGCTATTGGTCTTGGAGCAACAGCACTTAACAAATATCCATGTAATTTTACTGTTGGTATATCTTTTGGGTTTATACTTAACATTTATTTCTTTTTAACAAATATAAATAATTCAACTTATAAATAATATCGAATATAATTTTAAGTTATATCAACATAAATTCTATATTTGAATAATGGCTTCGCAACAAAATTCGCAAATTATTAGATGGGCTGTAATAATAACTTCTTTTATTATTGTAGCGCTTATTTTGTGGAATACGTACGACTTTTTTCAGAAATTTAAAACTGAAGAACGTGCTAAAATGGAAATATTAGCAAAAGCATATGAACGTTTTAGCAGTGCAGATTTAGATGCTGAAATTTCTTTAGAATCTAAAATTATTGGTAATAACCATAACATTCCTATGATTATTACAAGTGAAAAAGATAGTATTACAGAATGGTCTAATTTGGATGATGACAAGGTACAAAATTCACAATTTTTGTTGAGGCAACTCTCAATAATGAAAAAGCAGAATAAACCTATTACTGTAAGTTACATAGCGAATAATGAAAATATTATATTAAATATCTACTACAGAGATTCTGATTTGTTAACGAAGTTAAAATATTACCCTGTTGCTTTAATCTTAATTTTAGTGTTATTCTCAAGTGTAATTTACTTGTTTTTTAAATCTAATAAAGTTGCCGAACAAAACAGGCTTTGGACAGGAATGGCTAAAGAAACAGCACACCAAATTGGGACACCTTTATCTTCATTATTAGGTTGGATAGAAATTTTACGGCTTGAAAATACAGATGAAAATACTGTAAAAGAAATAGAGAGTGATGTGCATAGATTAAATACAATTGCTGAACGTTTTTCAAAAATTGGATCAATACCTATCTTAAAAAAATTAGATGTTGTTTATGTTACCAGTGCATCATTTAACTATTTGAAATTAAGAAGTTCTAAACAAGTTGAATTTAATTTTGACGCACCACAAAATGAAATTTTAGTAAACATAAACCTTCAATTATTTAGTTGGGTAATTGAAAACTTGGTTAAAAATGCTATTGATGCCATGGAAGGAAAAGGAAAAATAGCGCTCAACATTTCAGAAACTGAAAAAAATGTGACTATCACTATTTCTGATACTGGGAAAGGGATACCTAAAAATTTACAGCAAAAGATATTTACTCCAGGCTACACAACAAAAAAACGTGGTTGGGGATTAGGTTTGTCTTTGGCAAAAAGAATTATAGAAGATTACCACAATGGTAAAATTTCAGTTCAAAAATCTGAATTAAATAAAGGAACTACGTTCGCTGTTTTATTGAAAAAATAATACTATAAATTTTCTGAAATAGCTTTTGCTAAAGCTTCAAATTCACTTTGTTGTAATGTTACTTTTTTAATAAATTGTATGTCTTCCATTTTTTTTAAAGGAATTAAATGTACGTGCACGTGAGGGACTTCCAATCCAATAACACTCATCCCTATTCGTTCACAAGGAATAACTTTTTCAATTGCTAAAGCTATTTTTCGTGAAAAACCCATTAACTCGTTATATGTTTCCTCATCTAAATCAAATAGTTTATTCACTTCTTTTTTAGGCACTACCAAAGTATGCCCTTTTGCATTTGGATTGATGTCTAAAAACGCATAAAATTTATCATTTTCAGCAACCTTATACGAAGGAATTTCACCATTAATTATTTTAGTAAATATTGACATGTTCTTATTTTTAACCAAAAATAAGAAACCCTTCTCAATTAAAAAACTGAAAAGGGTTTTTACTATTATTTCTTTAGTTTTAACTTCTTGAAATTTCTAATATTTCAAAATTCATAACACCACTTGGTACATTAATTTTAGCAATTTCACCAACTTCTTTACCAAGCAATCCTTTCCCTATTGGAGAGTTTACAGATAGTTTTCCCTCTTTAATATTTGTTTCAGAATCTGCAACTAGCGTATATGTAAATTCCATATTATTAGTGGCATTCTTAATCTTTACAATAGAGTGGATTAATATTTTTGAAGTATCTAAAAGCGATTCATCAATAATTCTAGCATTAGAAACTACTTCTTTTAATTTTGCTATTTTTAATTCTAAATACGATTGTTCTTCTTTTGCAGCATGATATTCCGCATTTTCACTTAAATCACCTTTATCTCTTGCTTCAGCTATATCATTACTAACTCTTGGACGTTCAACATGTTCTAAATGTTCTAACTCTTCCTTAAGTTTTTTCATTCCTTCTACTGAATAATACGAAATTTTACTCATAACTTATCATTTTAATATAAATACAAAAAATCCCAAAACTGGAACCAGAATGAGATTTAACACAAATGTACAAAATATTTGTAAATTGCAGCCGTTATCCTATAAACTTGATATTATAACTATGCGGAAGCTTCTTTTATTGTTTTTTATAATTTCCATATTTTCTTGTGAAAAAAATGAAACTAACGATATTTTACCTGATGTTCCTGTTAATATTACAATAAATATAGATTTACCACAATTTTTAAATTTACAAACACCTACTGGTTACGCTGAAACAAGTGGAGGGATTAAAGGAATACTTGTGTTGAATACAGGGATTGGAAACCCGCCTTTTAAAGCATTTGATAAAGCTTGTCCAAATAACGATTGTACTTCTGCTATGGTATTTGATGGCAGTTTAAAAATGAAATGCTCTTGCGATGATAGTGAGTACAGTATTTTAGATGGTTCGCCACAAACTTCTGGAAATTCGCATTTTGCAAGAGAGTATAGAGTGAGTCAAATAAATCCTTCAACATTAAATATTACTAATTTTTAACTTCCTATTTAAAAACAGATTCCTATTTTTGTACGAAACCAACAAAAAGTGAATAATTATTTCTCATCAAATTTTAAACTAGGTGTTTTAGGCGGTGGCCAATTAGGAAAAATGCTTCTCACTGAAACTCAAAAATTTGATATTTACACGGCTATTTTAGACAATTCTTCAGAAGCTCCTTGTGCACAAATTTGTAATGAATTTCATTTGGGTAGTCTTCAAGATTTTGACACTGTATACAATTTTGGAAAAACAGTAGATTTATTAACTATTGAAATTGAGCATGTAAATATTGAAGCACTTTTAAAGCTTGAAAAAGAAGGGTTGGAAATTTATCCACAACCAAGTGTATTAAAAACTATACAGCATAAAGGAAAACAGAAAGATTTTTTTGTAGAAAATGAAATTCCTACTTCACCACATAAGCGGTTTAATACTCTAAAGGAACTAAAAAACGAACCTTTTACGTTCCCTTTTGTTTGGAAAATGGCTCAATTTGGGTACGATGGCACAGGGGTTAAAGTTGTTAGAAATCAAAAAGATTTAAATTTACTACCAAATGCTGAGTGCATTATTGAAGAGTTAGTCCCTTTTAAAAATGAGCTAGCTGTAATAGTTGCAAGAAATAAAAGTGGTGAAATTAAAACATATCCAGTAGTTGAAATGGAGTTTCACCCTGAAGCAAACCAAGTTGAATATGTAATTTGCCCTGCAAGAATTTCAGATGAAGTAGCTAATAAAGCTAAAAATATCGCTTTAAAAGTTGCTGAATCTTTTCAGCATATTGGTTTATTAGCAGTTGAACTATTTCAAACTGAAAGTGACGATATTTTGGTAAACGAAGTTGCTCCAAGAACACACAATAGTGGACATTATAGTATTGAAGCTTCATACACCAATCAGTTTGAACAACATCTACGAAGTATTTTAAACCTTCCTTTAGGTAGCACCAACAGTAAACTTGCAGGAATTATGGTAAATTTGGTAGGTGCAGAAGAATTTTCAGGAGATGTTGTTTATGAGAATATGAATGAAATTTTAAAAATGGATGGTGTTACTCCTCACATCTATGGAAAAAAACAAACAAGACCTTTCAGAAAAATGGGGCATGTAACTGTTGTAAATAAAGATATAACAAAGGCTAGAAAAATAGCAGAAAAAGTAAAAAATACAATTAGAGTAATCAGTAAATAAAACTATTATGAGTAAAGTGGGAATTATTATGGGAAGCAATTCAGATCTTCCAATTATGCAACAAGCAATTGATATTTTACAAAGTTTTAATATTGAAACTGAGGTTGACATAGTTTCAGCTCACAGGACTCCTGAAAAATTATTTGACTATGCTAAAAATGCTCATACAAGAGGGATTTCAGTAATAATTGCTGGTGCCGGTGGCGCAGCACATTTACCAGGAATGGTGGCTTCTATGAGTCCACTTCCTATAATTGGAGTCCCTGTAAAATCTAGAAATTCTATTGATGGTTGGGATTCTATTTTGTCAATTCTTCAAATGCCTGGTGGTGTTCCTGTAGCAACAGTTGCTCTTGATGGTGCACAAAACGCAGGTATTTTAGCTGCACAAATTATTGGAAGTTCTAATAAAAAAATACAAGATAAAATTCTTCAATACAAAGAAGCGTTAAAAATAAAAGTTAACAAAGCTGCAGCTGAACTAAAAAAGTAAACCCTTTTTTCTACAATATTTTCTAACACTTAAATTACTTTAAGCTTCATTCCAATAAAAAAACAATGAATAATCCATTATTACAAAAATTCTCAACTCCTTTTTCTACAGCTCCATTTTCTAAAATTAAAAATGAGCATTTTAAACCTGCTTTTGTTGAAGCTATTAAAATATCAAAAGAAGAAATTGATGTTATTACAACTAATAAAAAAGTTCCAACTTTTGAAAACACTATTGAAGCTTTAGATTTTAGCGGACAATTATTAGATCGAATTTCTAGCATTTTTTTTAATTTAAATTCAGCTGAAACAAATGAAGAAATTCAGAAAATAGCTCAAGAAGTATCTCCAATACTTACTGAATTTTCTAATGATGTTAGACTAAATAAAGCTCTTTTTAAAAGAGTACAGTTAATTTTCGACATAAAAGAGGAACTTAATTTAACACCAGAACAAGACACTTTATTAACCAATAAATATAAAAGTTTTGTGCGAAATGGGGCCAACCTAAACGAAAATAATAAAACCAAACTTCGTAAAATTGACACAAAACTATCTAAATTAAAATTGCAATTTGGAGAAAATATTTTAGCTGAAACAAATGCTTATGAACTTCATTTAACCGATAAAAATGACTTAAAAGGGCTGCCTGAAAGCACCATTGAAGCTGCACAAATGGTTGCCAAACAAAAAAACAAAAGTGGGTGGGTTTTTACGTTAGATTACCCAAGCTACATTCCATTTATGACGTATGCCGATAAGCGAGAACTTAGAAAAAAAATGGCAATTGCTTTTGGTAAAAAAGCATTTCAAAATAATGATAATGACAACCAACAAATAGTTCTAGATTTAGTTAAATTACGGTTTGAAAGAGCTAATGTGTTAGGTTATCAATCGCATTCTCATTTTGTATTAGAAGAAAGAATGGCTGAATCACCCGAAAATGTAATTTCTTTTTTAGATGATTTATTAGAAAAAGCGAAACCAGCAGCACAGAAAGAATTCGAGACACTTTCTAACTTTGCAAAAAAAGATGGTGTTCACCAACTTGAAAAATGGGATAGCGCTTATTATTCTGAAAAATTAAAAAAGGAACTATTTGATTTAGAAGAAGAACAACTAAAACCATATTTTAAATTAGAAAATGTTATTGATGGCGTTTTCTTAGTTTCCACTAAACTTTACGATTTAATATTTGAAGAGATTAATACCATCGACAAATATCACAAAGAGGTTAAAACGTATAAAGTAACCGATACTGATGGTAATTATATTTCAATACTATATGCTGATTTCTTCCCTAGAGAAGGAAAAAGAAACGGTGCTTGGATGACTTCTTTTAAAGGCCAATGGAAACAGGATGGAGAAAACTCAAGACCTCATATTTCTATTGTTTGTAATTTTACAAAACCGACTAACACAAAACCTTCATTATTAACATTTAACGAGGTAACTACTTTATTTCATGAATTTGGTCACGCTTTACATGGCATGTTAGCCAACACAACTTACCAAAGTTTATCTGGTACAAATGTGTATTGGGATTTTGTTGAACTTCCAAGCCAATTATTAGAAAACTGGTGTTACGAGAAAGAAGCTTTAAACTTATTTGCTAAACATTATGAAACCGGGAAATTAATACCGATGGATTTCATTAAAAAAATTAAAAAATCTTCTAACTTTTTAGAAGGAATGCAAACTTTACGTCAGTTAAGTTTTGGTATTTTAGATATGAACTGGCATGGTGAAAATCCGTCAGGAATTAAAAACGTGAAAGAATACGAAGCTTTAGCTTTTAAAAACACACAATTATTTCCTGATGTTGAAGAAAATTGTATGAGTACTTCTTTTTCCCATATTTTTCAAGGAGGATATTCTTCAGGTTATTATTCGTACAAATGGGCAGAAGTTTTAGATGCTGATGCATTTGCATTATTTTTAGAGCATGGAATTTTTGATAAAGAAATTGCACAAAAATTTAAGGCTGAAATTCTAACAAAAGGAGGTACCAAAAAACCTATGGATTTATACTTAAATTTTAGAGGTAAAAAGCCAACAAATAATGCTTTATTAAAACGTGCTGGTCTCTTAAAATAATTTAATTTTTGCTTAAAATTACTAATATTACTGTTTGATTTTCAACTTTACATGTTGTTTTTAATCTATAAAATACGCGTTTTCCTAAATAAACGGTGTATTTCTACCTAACAAATATATTATTTAATATTGTGAAACACTTGATTTATCTTATAAACGGTATGTTTTAATAAATAAATAGCGGTTATTATGCGATAATATTTGTTTTATTGAAAATAATTTGTAATTTAGCTGTGTTAAAAATTCATAAACCCCAAATTTCAAAATATAAATTTAAGTAGACATAACATTAATCAACGTAACCCCATTGATTAATAAACCAACAAAATCATCAAGTTTGGTTTTATGCAAAAGTAAGCTTGATGATTTTTTTAAAAGAGTACCAATTTAAACCCCTAAATTTCATTAATATAGTTTTCAAATAATAGTATTTTTAGTAAAATGGTGATTCGGAAGTGATTATACTAAAATGTTTTGCTAGTTACAAATTATAAGTATAATCACTCTGAATTAACAAAATTAACCCCTCAAACCCCACAAAAATGAAACCTCTAACTCAAACCCTTTTTTCAGTAGTTCTTTTTAGTTTTGTTTTGTTTTCTTGCTCTAAAGAAGATGATGGGATTTATTTTAATGAAACAAATGAAGAAATAGTTACTATTGAAAATGTTTCTTATTCTGAAATCGAAAACGAAATCTTAAATTTAGTTAATGAATATAGACAAAGTATAAACTTAAATACTTTAAGCACCTTAAACATCATCTCTAGTGTTGCAGATGGACATACAAATTATATGATTCAAACTGGAGAAGTTAGCCACGCAAACTTTAGTGAAAGAGCTCAAACTTTAATGAATGATGCTAATGCTAAATCTGTAGGTGAAAATGTAGCGTATGGATTTAATTCTGCACAAGGAGTAGTTAACGGTTGGCTTAATAGCGAAGAGCATAAAAAAATAATTGAAAAATCAGATTATACACATTTTGGAATTTCTACAGATTCTAACGACGAAGGAAGAAACTATTTTACTCAAATATTTATAAAAAAATAATAACTAAAAGTTAAAAATCCCTGTATTATGAATACAACTTTATTACACAACAGCAATCAAGAGAGTCATTTAAAAGTGATTAAAAACACTAGTAAAAGAACTAAGAAAGCCATAAACAGAATTTACATTAATACTTTAGTTCCGGGTTTTAGCTATATGAATAGCATAGGTGAAACAATAATGCCTAAAAATTGTATTTCACTATAAAATTAAATTAGTGTACTAGAGTTTAAAATATCTGTATACCCGCTACATTAATGTAGTTATAATATTAAAAAAAAGCAGTCGCAAATAATAACTTGAGAAAATTGTCGTCCCCACAACGGTAGTATAATCAAAGTTTCTTATTCTACGACTGCTAAATTTTTACTTCATTTTTATAATAACAAATTCTGTTCTTCTATTTAATTGATGTTCTGCTTTAGAACATTTAACTCCATTTGAGCATTTGTTTACTAATTGAGTTTCGCCAAAACCTTCATATTCAGTAATTCTTTCAGAATTTATTCCATTAGAAATAATATACTCATACGTAGATTTTGCTCTCCTATTAGATAAAGCAATGTTGTATTGGTCATTTGCTCTACTATCGGTATGTGATTCTAATCTAATAACCATTTCTGGGTATTTATTCATTAAAGCCACAACTTTATCTAATTCTAACGCTGCATCTGGTCTAATATTGGATTTATCTAAATCAAAATAAATAATATCTAGATCAGCCAACAAAACAACATCTTCTATTGGTTTTAAACCAACATTTAAGTTTACTACTAATTCTTTTTCCTTGTCTAACTTAAACGAGTTAAATTCTTTAGTAATATTAGTGTATTTTTCTTTTGATCCTTCTAAAGTAAAATTGGCATCTCTGTCAATAATATGTTCATAATATCCGTTGGCTTCAGTTATAAAGTACGCTATTTCTTCACCATTAGCATCTTTTAAAACAACTTTAGCATTTTCTAAAGGTTCATTGTTTGCATCGTCAAAAATTTGTCCTTTCAACATTAAAGGTGGTATTCTTGTGAATTTATAAATATCATCATCGCCAACTCCCCCTTCTCTGTTGGAAGAAATATACCCATCAAATCCCTCTTCTGATAAATAATATGAAAAATCGTCTTTTGAACTATTAATTGGCTCTCCTAGGTTTAATATATTTACAGGTGCTCCATCTTCATCAGAAATAGTTGCAAAAATATCTAGCAAACCAAAACCTACATGACCATCAGAAGAGAAAAATAATGTTCCTTCATTATGAATGAAAGGAAACATTTCATTTCCTTCTGTATTCACAACATTACCCATATTTTTTGGTTCTCCAAGTGTTCCATCATCTTTCACATCAACAACATAAATATCTGAACCTCCAATCCCTCCTGGCATATCAGATGTGAAATATAATTTTTTTCCATCAGTACTTAATGAAGCATGACCTACAGAATATTCATCATTATTAAAATGAACACCTGTTATGTTAGTCCATAAATTATTAATTAATTCTGCTCTATATATTTTAAGGTTGTTAACTCCTTCTTTATCTTTTCCTTTCTCTCCTTCATAATAATTGTTTCTTGTAAAATACATTTTTGTACCATCAGCAGAAAATGAAGCTGGCCCTTCGTGATAGATGGTGTTAACCTCTCCACTAATTTTTTCCGACTGTTCTACAGAGCCTCCTTTATTAATTTGGTATAAATCTAAAAATGGTTGTGCATTCCAGGAATATTTTCTTATAACTGAAACACCTTCATCTTTTGAGGATACAAATACAACATTGTTATTATATTCAACAGCACCAAAATCACTAAACTCTGTATTAAAATTTGTTTTTGCTAATGAATACTGTTTTTTCAAATTAAACATGGCGCTTATAAAATCTTCTTTTTCAAAAAACTTTGAAACTCTTGAATCTTTACCGGCCTCTTGTTTGAATTTTTTCATCCAAATTTTAGAAGCCTCATAATCTCCAATTCCTCTAAGTGCTTGCGCATAAAAATAAAAATATTCTTCAGGTGTATTTTCTTGTTCAACTACATGTTTATAAATTTCAGCAGCTTCTTTAGGCTTTCTTAAATACATATAAGAATTTCCTAACTTTCGCATTGCGTAACTTTTATAAAAGTTTGTATCAATTAACTTCTCGTATTTATCAATTGCTTTTACAAATGAAAAACTATTATAGTGCCTGTCAGCTCTTTTTATTTTACCTGATTGCCCAAATGAAGATGAACATATCAATAAAAAAACAATAATTAATGGTTTTAAAATTTTCATAATACTACTTCTATTTGATTAAAAATATCTAGGTGATTTCATTTTCTTTTTAGTGTATTTAAACTCATACATTAATAAAATCTCATGTGATCCTGTTGTATATGGTCTAATTTCTCCTGTAGGAACTTCATAAGTGTAACCTACTCTAAATTGTTGCGAAACCTGAAAATCTACTAAAGCTCCTATCGCTCTTTGCTCACCATTAAATCTATAAGAGCCTCCAATCCAAAACTTCTCATCAAATAGGAAATTCGCTGTTAAATCTGTTGAGAACGCAGCTCCTTTAGTATATTTAATCATATATGAAGGTTTAAATTTTAAATTTTTATTTAAATCAAAAACATACCCTCCAATACCATAATAATGAACCGTTTCTAGAGCGGCATAACTGGTGTCATTATTTAAATCATGATTTATAATTTTAGGTACTGATAGCCCAAAATACCATTTATCACTATGAAATAATATACCTGCTCCTAAATTTGAATTCCATCTATTTAACCTTTCATCAAAATATGAATCTTGATTCACCTCTGTTAAATTATATAATTCTTCAGCTAATTTATAATAAGTCATACCTCCCTTTAACCCAAAGCTCACTTTAACTTTCTCACTTGCTTTTATAGTATATGAAAAATCGGCATACACGTATGTAAAGTTTTCAAAACCTGATTTATCATTTATTAAAGACAAACCTAAACCAACTTTTTCATTCCTTAATGGAGAATGAATTGATAGGGTTTGTGTTTGCGGCCCCCCATCAAAACCTCCCCATTGATTTCTATTTAAACCAACAATACTTAATGCACCTCTACTACCCGCATATGCCGGATTTATTGCAATTGTATTGTACATATACTGTGTAAATTGTGGTAATTGTTGTGCATTAGAATTATTAAATCCTAAAATTAACATTACTATAATAATTAAACGTTTCATAGTTTTTGTTTTATTAGTGAGTTCCTAAATATATGTATCCTTTTAATGGTCTATAACCACTACCTATAATATTTATAATGTAATAATAGGTTCCGGTTGGTAATTTTGAATTTGAATTCATAGTTAATCCAGAATTATTATGATATCCTCCCCAATTATTTTGATAATTATCAGAATGATATACTACTTTTCCCCATCTATTAAACACTTGAATTGTTGCTGTATACCCGCAAGATGCAATATCTGAAATTATAAAGTAGTCATTCACTCCATCATTGTTAGCTGTAACAACTTTTGAAACACTTATGCTTCCTTCTATTGAACAAGGCAATACAACACAATCATCATGTACATTAACAAATACTGTAATAATTCTTC
>Ga0190303_1000006_pt1 | contig 101133 bp, 100 predicted proteins | sample 48700701_MG_FD_161672 | JGI IMG/M metagenome (GOLD analysis project Ga0190303, IMG submission 161672) | Hydrothermal vent sediment bacterial communities from Southern Trench, Guaymas Basin, Mexico - 4870-07-0-1_MG | ecosystem: Environmental > Aquatic > Marine > Hydrothermal vents > Sediment ... | reverse complement strand
AAACGAACGCCGGACGAGGCATACTTTGACGACAAAGAAATGATGAAAGCGGCATGAGAACCAAACCCGATACACCTTAACTCAGCCGCAAAACTGTTCGGAAAAGCAGGACCACTTCAGGAACAAGATGAAAAAACGCAGCCTGATCCCGATACTATACATCCTGTTTCTGATGTTGCCGATCTATTGGCTGGTCTCGATGAGCTTCAAAACAACCGGCGAAATCTTGTCAGGGTTTTCCCTGTTTCCGCAGAAATTTACGCTGGATAATTACAAGGTGATTTTCACCGACCCGCCGTGGTATTGGGGCTACTTCAATTCGATCATCTATGTGACATTGAACACGATGATTTTGCTAACGGTTGCTTTACCCGCCGCCTATGCCTTTTCGCGCTTCAGCTTTCTGGGTGACAAGCAGTTGTTCTTCTGGTTGCTGACAAACCGGATGGCACCGGCAGCGGTGTTTGCCTTGCCGTTCTTTCAGCTTTATTCAGCTGTCGGATTGTTCGACACACATCTGGCGGTTGCCTTGGCACATTGTCTGTTCAACATCCCGCTGGCGGTCTGGATATTAGAGGGGTTCATGAGCGGTGCGCCCAAAGAACTGGACGAAACCGCCTATGTTGACGGCTATTCCTTCCCGCGTTTTTTCACCACAATTTTCCTGCCGACGATCAAATCCGGCGTCAGGGTAGCCGCGTTTTTCTGCTTTATGTTCTCGTGGGTGGAACTATTGCTGGCCAAAACCTGACGTCCGTTTCGGCCAAACCGATTGCCGCCACCATGACCAAAACCGCCTCTAGCGCCGGTTACGAACTGGGGCTGTTGGCCGCCGCAGGCACCCTGACCATCATCCCCGGTGCGATTGTGATCTATTTCGTGCGAAACAACATCGCCAAGGGCTTTGCCCTGGGGAGGGTGTGATGCTGGGTTGGATGGCGTGGACATGGCCAACGGCGTTTGTCTTTATCGGAATATTTTCGGCAATGGCGGTGCTGACCGTCATTGTAATTCGCCACCCCGGTGGTGGCGAACGCAAGGGGGTTCTGGGCCTGACAACTACGCGCGGGGACCGGTTGTTCATCTCGTTTCTGGGCACGGCATACATTTTTCTGGCGTGGCTGGGGATTATGGGCGAACCCCTGTGGTTTCCATTGGGGTTCAGTATTTGCTGGGGGGTGTTTTGTTTTTGGAAGGTCTAAGGGTGAGCACAGTGGGTGAAAAAACCCTTGGGAAAACTAACGCTTTCGTATTTAATAACTTGGGTGAGTGGTTTTACAGGCAAGGTTCCTAGGCAAGATGCGAATGAAAGATAAAAAAGCTGAATTTTTGACCGAGGTCGAACTGGAATTCATGTCCCTGCTTTGGCAGCTGGGGCAAGGATCAGTGCGCGACGTGTTGGCCAAAATGGCTCCGGCGCGAAATCTTGCCTATACATCTGCCGCCACGATTTTGCGGATACTTGAACAAAAAGGATTCGTCGCCAGCACCAAACAGGGCAAAACATTTATCTACAAACCCTTGCTGGAAAAAGACGCGTATCAATCGCGCTCGCTGAAAAAACTGTCGGAGAATCTGTTCGATAATACGCCGTCTATTCTGGTTGCGCGGCTTGTCGATGATTCAGACATGACAGAATACGCGCTAGAGGAAATTCGGGCCTTGATCGAAAAGAGGTTGAAAAATGATACAAGCTAGCTCGATTTTTAATGCCTATATCAACATCAATATTCTTCTGGTGATTTCGTTTTCCCTTTGGCTGATTGTGCGGTTTATACTTAATCGATCTGGCATGAAATATGCCTACTCCACCCAACTGCGCCTGTTAAATTGCGTCTTTCTGGCGATATTGTTCAGCCCGCTTTTTGTATTAGGTTTCAATCTGGCAGGCCAGTATGGTGCCATCCCTGCCGGATTTTCACTTAATCTGTCAGACTTTGTTTTGGCCCAATACCTGAATGGCAGCTTTGAAATGCAGGCCGTTGAATTTGAACAGGCTTTAAGGTTGCGCGATACCTTACGTTTGAACCTGCTACAGCCAACGGGATGGTTGGGTTTCATGGTTGCGGCACTGATGATTGCCGGATGTCTGGGTTTCTTTCTGCGGTGTGTTGTTGCCGGGTTCCAACTGCGCAATATCATTGGTCGCAGTTATCCTTGGTGCCGCTTTGGCACCCTGCATTTGCGATTGTCTGATACCACATCAGTGCCATTTTCCGCCCGCAGCCTACGGAAACGCTACATTGTAATCCCGTCCGCAATGCTGTCACGAAGTGAAGACCTGAAAATCGCGCTGGCCCATGAATTCCAGCACTTTCGCCAGCGGGATGTGGAATGGGAGATCGCGCTGGAATTGTTGAAATCCGTGTTTTTCTGGAACCCTGTTATTTATTTCTGGAAGCGCCAGATCGAACAATTGCGCGAACTGGCGTGCGACCAACAGGTTTTACAGCGCAACCATATTAATGTGCGGGCATATTGCGATTGTTTGCTGCGGGTTTGCCGTGACAGCTTGGCCAATCCGCCCCGCGACAGGATCGCGCTGCCAAGCGTCGCACTGGTCCAGTGTGAGCTAAAAATAATCGGTGTCGACGGGGTCAGGTTATTGCGGCAAAGAATTGAATCGCTGTGTAGGTCGCAAGGAGAAATGCAATCCAATCGCCCGAAACGCTGGCTGATGGCATTGCTGATCGGTTTGATCGCGGTATCAACAATTGCGATACAAGATCAGAGTGACTGGAGCCAGGACCGCTTGATGCTCAGCTCGATTGCTAATCTGGAGCGCCTAGAAGTCCTGAACAGTGGGCAGTAGCTATTAATCTCAATGCATGAGGCGTGCTTGGGGCTATGCAACGCCCTGTTGCAACAGCTGATGCACAGTGATCAGCCCGACGGGCATGCCCTCGTCTATAACAAAGGCTGCTGTGATCCGCTTTGTTTGCATCACATTCAGTGCCCTTGCGCATAGACGGTCAGGGTCAATCGTCACGCCGCCCTTGGTCATCAAGCTAACGGCCTTGGCGTCCCCAATCACCGATTGCAGGGTGCCCTCCGCATTGCTTTCCAGGTAACGCCGGATGTCGCCATCCGTAATCACCCCCTCAAGCGATCCATCGGGGTTCTGCATTCCGACAATGCCAAACCCTTTGGTGGAAATCTCGGAAATCACCTCGATCACCGGCGCGTCCAGTGCCACCAGCGGTAGATCCGCACCTTTGTGCATGATATCGCGCACCGGCATCAGGGCTGAACCCAGCTTGCCACCCGGATGGAAATTGCGGAAACTTTCCTCGGTGAAGCCGCGCATCCGCAGTAACGTCACCGCCAGCGCATCGCCCATCGCCAGTTGCAACAGGGTCGATGTTGTCGGAGCAAGGTTATGCGGGCAGGCCTCCTCGGACTTGGGCAGCACGATAGGAAACTGCGCTTTGTTTGCCAATGTGCTGTTCGCCCGCCCCGTGATGCCGATCATTGGCACATCGAACCGTAGGCCGTAGGCGATGGTGTCTGCCAGTTCCTTGGTTTCACCGGACCATGACAGCAGCAGTAATACGTCGTCACTCTGGATCATGCCCAGATCGCCGTGGCTGGCCTCGGATGCATGGACGAAAAAGGCAGGCGTGCCGGTAGAGGCAAACGTCGCGGCCAGCTTGCGGGCGATATGGCCGCTTTTGCCGATGCCCGACAGGATCAACCGCCCCTTCATATTAAAGATCAGTTCAGCGGCACCAGTGACAGCCAGCGCCAATTCCGGCGTGGCGATGGCGGTTTGCATTTGCGCCAGACCGTTTTGAAAACAGGCCAGCGCGTCAGTAACAGAGGATAGCGGATCAACAGTTTTTTTCATGGGAAACGGATAACGGTTGTATCGTTATCTGTCTAGCGTTTGAGGATAGATAGCCAAGTGGACAGAGGCATATCTATAGCGGCACCCGTCTTTTGGGCGGATGGGTTCAGGGCTGATATAATACCGGTTTCCAAAGCTGAAGCTGCGTCGCCAATACGGGCTGTATCGCAGGATACGGTGACAGCAGCGATGGTGCGGGCCTCTAATGCGGGCAGGCGGGTGGTTCCGATGCTATCCGCACCAAATCCCGCGTCGTTAAAAATGGCGGTGCGCACGGTGGCTTTGATCGCACGGGTCGCATCGCCGCCAATCAGGCCGCCGTGTGATCCGGTAATCACGATTTTACCTATGTCGCTGGCGTTGACCAGCGATGCAGAGTCGAGAAGTTCTGCCGTAAGGCCACCTGCACCGATGGTTACGGTCTGGCGGGCCTCGGTGTGTGGTTTTAGTGTTGCATGGGGCTGTGGCGCGTTGGCAAGCAATGCAACGGCATCAGGCGCGGGCATACCGACAGTGAGCCCCAAGCTTGCGGCAATTGGATTTACCACGCTGACAATGCCCCGCTCAAACGTGTCGCTGGCTGATCCGATGTGGCAGGTGTTACAGTCCACCCCCGCCGCCGCCATGCCCGCATCGGCCAGCGCCAACACCCCCGCGACACCGGCCTGATCCAACCCGATGCCCGCATCATTGAACAAAACCGCCCGCGCACCAGCCAATGACGCCACCGCCGCCGGATACAGTCCGCCATGCGACCCGCTGACCACGATTTTGCCAACAGTGGTATCTGTGGCGTCGGTGATGGAATCCAGTAATTCGATGGTCATGGTTCTTGACTCGCGCTTTGAATGAATTACACCATAACAGAACGTATCGTTCCGATAAACGGAATAATGGTGGGGCATAACAGAAATTGCAGCAATAACAGGCTCTATTGCCCGCGCAGCTCGCATCATTGATGTGCTGACACTGGCCCCCGACGGGCTGGCGCTGAACCAGATTGTCGAACGCAGCGAATTTTCCAAGACCACCGCATTTCGGGTTCTGGCCAATATGCAGGACGTCGGGTTTGTGTTTCAGGACCCTGAAAGCCGCCTCTATTTGCTGGGCCATAAACTGGCACAAATTTCCCAAACTGCCGCCCGCAGTAATATCGCTGGCATGGCGCAACGCGGCATGGCGCGATTGGCGGCTTTGTCTGAAGACACGGTTTTCCTGTCGATCCCCGAAGGCGCGGCGGCGATCTGTGTGGCGCGGACGACGGGGGCCTACCCGATCCGCACATTGACCCTGAACATTGGGGATCGTCGACCGATGGGTGTTGGCGCTGGCGCGCTGGCGCTGTTTTGCGCGCTGGGCGATGAAAACCGTGCAGCAATTCTTGCAGCCAACCAAGGCTGGATGGCTGAATACAGTATCACAAACACAGACATTTCGGCGGGATATACCGCCTATCAAGAAACCGGATATGCCGCCAATATCGGGCGGATTGTGGCCGGAACAAGTGCCGTTTCGGTGCCGGTCATCACCGCAACCAATCGTGTCGTCGGGGCGTTGGCAATTGGCGCGGTTGATGCCCGAATGACCCTTGAGCGGATCACCGAAACACTTATGCCAGCCCTTTTGCGGGAAGCGGCGCTATTGGCACGCCGGATGGATGAAATGGAGCAAGGATAGAGATGACAACATCAGATCATAACACCAAACGCGCCCGCGAATTGTTGGCGATGATGGAACGCATCCGTGCGTTTGAAGAACAGGCCTGTCTGGCCGCTGAACGCGATAAGCTGGTGCTGGGCGCGATCCACCCCTCGATTGGTCAGGAAGGGGTTGCGGCGGGTGTGATGTGTAATTTCAGTCGTGACGACATCCTGCTGTCGACGCATCGCGGGCACGGGCATACTTTGGCCAAAGGCGCTGACGGGTTGGCGATGATGCGCGAATTGCTGGGCCGCGATGGCGGCTGCTGCGGCGGCAAAGGCGGCTCGATGCACATCGCGGATTTCGGCGTTGGGATGCTGGGGGCCAACGGCGTGGTCGGGGCCAACATCACCATCGCGGCGGGCGCGGCACATGCGTTCAAACTACAGGGCAGCAAACGGATCGTGGTGGATATTTTCGGCGACGGCGCGATCAACCGCGGCCCGTTTCTGGAAGGGTTGAACTGGGCCTCGGTGTTTGATTTGCCAATCCTGTTTGTCTGCGAGGACAACCAGTATTCGGCCACCACAAAAACGTCGTCGGTTACAGGCGGCGGCGGAGCCGCGGCACGGGCCGAAGCGCTGGGCCTGCGGGCCACCACGGTGGATGGCAATGACGTCGAGGCGGTGGCCGATGCCACTGCAGAAATCACCGCCCGCATCCGCGCTGGCAGCGGACCGGAAATGCTGCATGCGATCACTTATCGACGCACGGGGCACACATCGTTTGACCCTGCCGGATACCGGCCCGAGGGCGAAGCTGCACGCAAAGAAACCGAAAGCGATCCGATTGCCCGCCAACGTGCGGTGCTGGAAACGATGGGGCTAAGCAACGCGGAACTGGATGAAATCCACACTGCAGCACAGGCAGAAATGGTGCAAGTGTTGGCCGATGCTGCCGCCACCCCATTCCCCAATGACAACATGGCGCTTGAGGATGTTCAGGACATCGGCAGCCCAACAGTGGAGGCCTACTGATGGTAAAAATGACCTATGTAGAGGCCAGTCGCGAGGCTGTGCGCGAGATGATGCATGCGGACGAAACCGTCTGGTGTGTGGGCGAGGATTTGGGTCGTGGATCGGTGTTTGGCCAGTATCTGGGCCTGCAAGAAGAGTTCGGCAAAGACCGCATCGCGGACACGCCGATCTCCGAGGCGGCGATCATGGGCGCGGCCTTTGGTGCGGCGATGGTCGGCACGCGGCCCATCGTTGAAATGCGGTTTTCCGATTTTGCGCTTTGTGCCACGGACGAGCTGGTGAACCAGATCGCCAAGGCGCGGTTCATGTTTGGCGGCCAGTCCCGCGCGCCGATGGTGATCCGCAAACCAATCGGGTTGTGGCGCTCATCAGCAGCACAACATTCGCAATCGCTCGAGAGCTGGTATGTGCACATTCCGGGTTTGGTGGTGCTTTGCCCCGCCACGCCGCAAGACAATTATTCGATGATGAAGGCGGCGATCAAATGCGATGATCCGGTGGTTTATCTGGAACACAAAAACATCTGGGGCATGGAGGGTGAGGTGGACACATCGCTAGAGGTCACACTGGGAGAAGCGGCCATTCGGCGCGTTGGCGCGGACGTAACGATTGTCAGTTGGTCGGACACGGCGAACCTCTGTGCAAAGGCCGCGGAAACCTTGGCGACGCAAGGCGTGGACGCTGAAGTGATTGACCTGCGCAGCCTTTGGCCGTGGGACAAAAAGGCAGTGATTGCGTCGGTGCGCAAAACAGGCCGCTTGGTCGTGGCGCATGAATCGGTGGCAGTTGGCGGTTTCGGTGCCGAGGTGGTTGCGACGGTGGTCGAGCAGGCGGGCGACGCATTGCGCGGGCCAGTCAGACGCTTGGGTGCGCCGCGCTCCTTGGTCGCTTATGCGCCAAATCTGGAAGACAAAATGAGGGTGACAGAGGCAATGATCGTCACAGCAGCAAAGGAGACAATGGGAAAATGACCATGGAAGAAATGACAGGTGGCGAAGCTATCGCACGGATGTTGCTGGCCCATAATGCGGGGCCGATGTTTGGCATGGGGGGCTTCCAACTGCTGCCGTTCTATGACGCGGCGCGCCGATTAGGGCTGAACCACAATCTGATCAATGACGAACGTTGCGCGGTGTTCGCCGCCGACGCGTATGCCAAGGTTTCAAACCGCGTCGGGCTGGTCGATGCCACACTTGGGCCTGGGGCAACCAACCTTGTCACCGGATTGGTAGAGGCGTCGAATGCTGGTTCGCCTATCGTTGCGATCATTGGTGATGCGAATCGTGATCACGCGGGCAAAAACATGACACAGGAAACCGATCAGGTCACCATCTTGCGCCCCGCCTGCAAGGAGTTGCTGCGGGTTGAATCGGTGGCGCGGATACCTGAGATGATCCGCCGCGCCTTTATGCTGGCCACATCGGGACGCCCCGGCCCGGTGGTGGTTTCTGTGCCCGAAGACGTGGCGCACGGGGTGTTTGAATTTATGGAAAGTGATTTTGTGGCTGACCCGGCACATTGCCAGATACCGGCAATCCGTTGTCGCCCCGATGCCGATGGTGTGGTTGAAGCCGCCAAAATGCTGGCCGCCGCCAAACGTCCGATGCTGCTGGTCGGCGGTGGCATTCACCTGTCGGGCGCACAAAATGCAGTGACCAATCTGGCTGAGGCTTGCGGCATTCCCGTGGCCCACACGCTGACGGGCAAGGGCGCGATTGCCTGCAACAGCCCGCTTAGTGCCGGTTTGTTCGGGCGCTATGACCGGATTGCCAATGACCTTATCGAGAAAAGTGATTGTTTGTTGGTGGTCGGTTGCAAGCTGGGTGAAATCGCCACCAAGCGGTATTCGATTCCGGCGGTGGGCGCGCGAGTGATCCATCTGGATTCCGTGGCTGAGGAGATGGGCCGCACCTATCAACCGACCTTGCGCCTGTGGGGCGACGCCAAAGCGGGGCTTGAGGATATTTCAGCGGCATTGAATGGAAATTCGGCGCAGCAGAAAGCGGATCGCACGGCGTATCTGGCGGAAATTCCGGCGGCTATGGAAGCGTGGCGCAAGGACGTGTCAGAGCGGCTCTATTCTGATGAATCCCCCGTTCACATGGCCCGCCTAATCACTGAAATCAACAAGGCACTGCCTGATGATGGCTACCTGATTGCCGATGGTGGTTTTGCGGCCCATTGGGGCGGCTTGCTGTTCGACACAAAAAAAGCCACCCGCGCCTTTGTGCCGGACCGCGGCTTTGCCTCTATCGGCTACGGCTTGCCCGGCGCGATGGGCGCACAGTTGGCGGCACCCGATGCGGTAGTGGTCGGCCTGACGGGGGACGGTGGTTTCAACATGGTTCTGGGCGAATTGGAAACAGCGCGGCGGATGAATTTGGGCGTTACCATCATCGTGGTGAACAACGCCGCCTCGGGCTATGTGAAGGCGCTGCAACACCTGATGTATGGCGAGGGGAATTACCAATCCTCGGACCTGTCGGAAACCAATTACGCAAATGTAGCCGAGGCGATGGGCTGCCACGGAATCAGGGTGGAAGCCCCCGATGATCTGGCCCCCGCACTGGCCGCCGCTTTTGCCGAAACGGGTCGACCTACGGTTATCGACGTGATGATCACACGCGATCCGGCGCGGATGCTGCCAGCGGTTGATAACCGGACGGTCAAAATTAAAAAAGGTGACCGTGTCGCCTAATCTGCTAGCTAAATGATGGGTGGCGGCCTATTTCGCCGCCGCCTGTTTGCGCTCTTTGGCCAAAGTGCTTAGGCCCATATCGTCCAGAATTGCATAGATGGCGGGCAGGGCAAACAGCACGATAAGGCTGGCTGATAGCAGGCCAAATGCAAGGCTGGCCACCAGCGGGATCAGGATTTGTGCCTGAAGGCTGGTTTCCGTCAGGATCGGTAATATGCCAGCGATCGTGGTGGTGGTGGTCAGGAAAATCGCGCGGAAACGGGCACGGGCGGCGCGTCCAGCAGCGATAGCCACCGTCATGGAATCACCGTGTTCATGTTTGACGAAATCAACCAGCAGGATTGAATTGTTCACCACAACCCCCGCCAGCGCGACAAACCCCAGCATGCTGGGCATCGAAAAATCCAGCCCCATTGCCATGTGGCCAAAAATCGATCCGGACAGTGACAGGGGGATGATCAACATCACCACAATCGGCTCCACATATGAGCGGAACAAAAAGCTGAGCAGCAAGAAGACACCAACCAGACCAATCATGAACCCCTTGAGCATGGATTTCTGGGTCTTCCCCGCCTCGGCATTCTGGCCTTCAACATCGATATGAACGCCGGGGTATCGTTCCATAAGGTCCGGCACAATTTTTGACAGGGTATCGCTGACAATCGCATTCGAGTTGGCAATCCGTGTATCAATGGTGCCTTGAACGGTAACGGTGCGGATACCGTTTTCGTGGTTAATTCGGCTATAGCCTTGGCCGATTTCAACGTCGGCTACCACGCTAAGCGGAACAAAGGATCCATCGGGTCGGGTTATGATGAATGTGTCAAATCTGGCAAGGCTCTCCTGATCGGCATCGGCGAACTGGGCTGTCACCTCAAGCAACTGCCCGTTGACCTGCATTTCGCTGACCGTGGTGCCGAAATAGGCACCGCGCAACTGATCGGCGATCATCGCGGCAGTGATGCCCATAGGACCAGCCGCATTGTTTAGCCTGATTTGGATTTCGCGTTTGCCGGGGCGCAAATCATCCATGACTGATGTGACGCCCTGATATTGCCAGACCCAGTCCTGCAATTCGATTGCGGCTGATTTCAGCGCCACCAGATCATCACCCTTCAGGCGCAGATCAATGGCGATGCCGGCAGGCCCCATAGTGGACTCCGCAAATTTCAAACTCAGGACATCGGGCAGCGGGCCAACGGTGTTGCGCCACAGCTCCATGATGGCGTCGGGTCGGCTGATGCGGTCGGCTGATGGCAACAGATCAACGCTGACTGTGACCACATGCGCACCCGTTTCAAACGCATCACGATTGACCCCGTAGAAAACCGAAACATGCTGGATCAACTCAGCACCATCGGGCTGCTGCGGCGTCAATTCTTTGTTGACCTTGTCCAGTCCCGCCTCAAGCTGGGCTACGACGTTTTCAGTGCGCGCCAGCGGTGTGCCCTGCGGTAGCAGAACCCGCGCCACGATGGTGTCACCATCCAGTTCGGGAAAGGCGGTGAATTTCAGATACCCACCCGCCAGCATGCTGGCGGAAACCAGCAGTATCGCAAAGGCAACGCCTGCCGTGGCATAGCGCCAGCGGATGGTCAGATCGACGATTGGGCCAACGGCCTCATCACGCACCCAGTTCATTGCTTTTTCGACCCACGCCCGCACGCGGCCCGGTTTTTTTTGCACCTCAAGCGTGTGAACCAGATGGTGTGGCAGGATCAGGAATGCCTCGACCAATGACACCATTAAAACAAACAGCATCACCACCGGCACCACGCGCAACACCGCCCCCAGATCGCCAGACAGAAAGGCAAGCGAGCCAAAGATCATTGCGGTGGTGGCGAACGAGGCCATCACATTTGGAAATACCTGCGCGGCCCCTTCGGTTGCGGCCTCAAGTGGGCTGCGGCCTTTCTCGCGCAAGCGGGCGATATTTTCCGAGATGACGATGGCGTCATCCATCAACAAACCGATCACGATCAACAGGCCCAGCGTTGTCATAAGGTTTAGCGAATAACCGACAAGCGCCATCAAAGCGACGCCGCCCATGAATGAAACCGGCAAGCCCATCACGACCCAGAAAGAAAACCGGAACCCGAAGAACAGCCAAAGCACAAGGAACACCAGCGCCAGCCCCTGAAGGCCGTTCACCACAACAAGGGTCAGCCGGTCCCGCACCACTGAGGCCCCGTCAGCGGTGATTTCCATCACCACGCCGGGCGGTGCCTGCTGGCGTTCATTTTCCAGAAATGCGGTAAGGGCATCAATGATCCGCAAGGAATCCTCGGATCGGGTTTTGGTGACATCCAGTACAGCCGCAGGTTTGCCATCAAAGATGATCTGGTCGTCGTCCAGCGCAAACTGTTCGGTAACCGTCGCAATTTCACCCAGCCGAACCTGCCCGCCTGCACTGGCCGAACGCACGATCAACGCGGATAAGCTAGCACTGTCGCGGCGCTCTTCGGCGACGCGGATCAATAGGGTTTCCGAGGATGTTTCAATACTGCCGGTTGGCAAATCAACACTGCCGGTTTCAATGGCGCGGGCCACGTCGGATACAGATATTCCGAATTGTTGCAGGGCGGCGGGGTTTAACCCGACACGCAATTCGCGGGTGGAAAACCCCTTGATGTCAACCTTGGGAATCCCGCCCCAACGCAGCATCCGCGTGCGGATATCTTCGGCGTAATCCTTTAGGTCTGTGCGCGTCACCGGGCCGGTAATGGAAACCGACGCGACGAAATCGGTAACTCCGATGGCCTTGATCCGCGGGGCTTCGGCGCGGTCTGGAAATTCTGAGATGGCATCGATTTCGGAGGTTACTTCGGCAACAAAGGTTTGAAAATTATCGCCCTCTTTCATCCGGACAATGGCCCGTGCCGACCCTTCGCGTGCTTCGCAGGAATGGCGCTCGATACCGGTTACGCCATCCAGCGCATTTTCAATGCGTTCGCAAACGGCGGTTTCAACGTCTTCGGGGCGGGCACCCGGGTAGGGCACGTTGATCTCGACCTCGTTTGGGGCGGCGCGGGGGAATGTTTCGCGCAACAGGCTGGGGGCGACCAGTAATCCTGACAATAAGAACAGGATCATCAACAGGTTTGATATTGTCGGGTGGGTCGCAAAAAACCGGATCATTTTGTGCGGCCTGCTTGCGTTAGTTGCTGCATCAACGCATCATCGCGGGTGATGTTTAACACCATCCCCGGAACGATCGGACTGGGGGAGCTGACAATGACACGGGTATCCGGCTCTAGCCCTTGTTTCACCAGCGCAATTTCACCCTGCACCAGATATGGCTGAACCGGAAGGAACGTAAGGCGGTTGTCCTTGTCAGCAATCATAACCTGCCCATCGCGTATTGCGCTACGCGGGATGATCGTTCCTTCAACAGGCCGTGCGTTTAGCGTTACCTCGACGAACATGCCTTTGGTCAGGGGCGGGCGCTGGCCCGGCGACGCACTGCTATAGGCATTATCAACTTTTACGATCACCCCGATGGTTCCGGTTTTCTGGTCAATCGTATCGCTGATCCGGTCCAGCGTTGCCGGCCAGTCCAGCGTGGTTGCGCCCAGTTGCAACCGGACATTCGCCGACAGGCCCAATCCGTGCAAAAGGGTCGTCATCACTGACGGGTCGATGGGCAGCGAGGATGTTTCACCGTTATCGATGCGCAAAAGCATCATGAGATCGGCCACTGATATTTGTGCCTCGACCTCGGCTGTGTCGATCCCGTCAAGTATGGCTGTGGTTTGTCCCACACGCACAAATTGCCCGACCTCGACCGTGACCGAGGCAACCCGAGCGGCAAATGGCATGGTCAATTCGGTGCGTTCCAGATTTAGCGTCGCGGTTTCAAGGGTGGCTTGATATACCGCTATTTGTTCGGATTGTACGGCCTTCTGGGTTGGAAGCAAGGCAAGCGAGCTTTCCAGATTAAGCACCTTTTGGCGCTGTGCCAGCATTGCGGCCCGTGCCACGTCGCGCGTGGTTTGCGAGGCTGTTCCAGCGGCGAACAGGCGTTCAACACGCTCCACATCCTTGGCCTTTAGCTCGAACGTCTCCTGTTCGATTTCCAGTGCCGCGGCAAGATTGGATTTAGATACGGTGATCTCGGCCAGTTTTGCCTCGGCGGCGCGGATATTGGCGCGGGCCTGTGCAATCGCAAGATTAAAATCAGCAGGTGACAAACGCAGCAAGACGGATCCAGCAGGCAGGATGGCGCCTTTTTTCAGCAAAGGGTTCACATATTCTGCGGTGCCACCCACCTGAGCAATCGCTTCATATGTGCGGGCCGGATTGACAAGGCCATAGCCCGTTGCCTTCGGTGCAACCGCGCTTGGTTCTGTTACGATAATGCGAACAGCCGTTGCGCGTTCGCTTACGTTGATCCGTTCCGGGGGCTTTTTGTTGATGATTGTATAAGCCAGAAAACCAACGCCAAGCAGCACCAGAGGTAAGGTGATAAAGATTAATTTAAGGCCGGTTTTCATTGCGTATCTCCAGTTTTCATAAAGCCTGATAACTGTAAATCCAGCAGCCGTTCCCCGTTCGCAATAAGCATTTCTGGATCGCGTGTTACCAGCATTCGTAGCACTAAGCTCTGGATAATTCCAAAAATAAGGGTGGCGATGTCATTCACGTCAATATCGGGACGGAACAGTCCTTGCTTTACAGCGTCAGTGGCATTGGCGACCAAAGCCGCACGCAGGGCGCCAATGCTGGACTGGATCGAGGTTTGAACAATCGCATGGCTGCCCTTGGCATCCCGCATTAACATAATTTCAGGCAAGGCCGGATTATCCCGCACCAGCTCCAGATGGCCCATTACCAATGATCTAAGATGTGTGTCAGGCGTGCCGGTTTTGCCTTGGTTGCGGGTGACATTGGCGTTGATTTTCTGGCTTAGGTAGGTAGCAACAGCTGTCCAGATTTCATCCTTGCTCGAGAAATGTTTGTAAATTGCGGGCTGTGTTAGATGCAAGTGATCTGCGATCATTCCTGTTGTTACCCGAGTCGGTCCAACCTTGAACGCAACATTTAGAGTTGCGGAAAGGATATCGGCGCGGCGGGCGGGTGCATTTTTTCGGGATGTCATGGGGCGGCTCGCTGCTGGAAGTAAGTTATAGCTTTATAACTAAAATTATTCCGTTATAAGTTCAAGTGGATATTTATCTATAACCTAAATGCATCTTAAAAACACAATAATAGGCTATCACAATAGATCAATGCCGTTTCACTCTACACAAAACACCTAGTTTGTTAAATTGCCGAATAGGTTTGGACAGACGCGCGTCCTAGAATAAACTGGTGCTTGAGCTGGACATGTTTTGAAGCAATGTCAGGGCCGTCTGGCTGCTGCCAAGGTTCACATTCAAGGCCTGCACATCCGCGCGTAACAAAAACAGCCGCGTCAAATCTCCGAGTTTTTCTGTCGAGGTGAATTGCTTTATGCCACTATCGCCAAATGCTGATCGTGCTTTGCCTTTGAACGTTTCAAGCTGTTTATCCAGATCAAGGGCGCCAAAGGATTGCGGCAGGTTGAAAGCGGTTTCAAATACCTTTCGCAAGGGCGGGTTCCCCATGACGGTGAACCACAATGTGTCTTCTGACAGGTCTTTGCCAGCGATGTCGGTCAGATCGCGCCCAATGCCCAAGGCAAGCCGAAAATCCTCGTTCTGATCGCCAATCGCCGCCTCGAATCGCCGCTCTTTGAATGCCGATGTTATCTTGGTACCAAAATCACTAAGCACTGTGTTTGGCACAGGTAAATCGCCAAACCCGAAAGCTTGGGAAAACTCCAGATACCGTTTGTCCGATAACCTGTTGGCCAGCGCATCGTCTGCCGAGGTGCCGTCCTCCAGAACCTTGCGGATGAAAAACTTGTTATTTATATCCTCGCCCAAACCAAAGGACTCCAGTGCAACCTTTAGCAATCTGCGGTCGGCCACCAGATCTTCGGCAGTCTGTATTTTGCTGACATTTTCCTTAAAATAATTAACCTCACGGCTGATTTCGGACGAATTTGCAAAGGCTTCTTTCTGATTGTCCAGCGTGCGGTTCAGAAAGGACCAGCCAGAAAAACCACCAAAGGGAACGACAGGTTGGAACATCAGGCCATGCTCGCCGCAAGCAGGCGCTCTTCACGGGGCAATAACCCGCGTAACGCCTTAAGGGCCTGATAGTATTGCCCTTCCAATACCTCATCAGAGGCGGCAGTCAAAAGCGTTCGGCTGTCGTGATCAGTCAGCACTTGGCTTAACTGCTCAATCCCGCGCAGTAGTTGCAATTTTGCGTCTTCCTTTTCCGCATCGCCGGATAGAACCAGCTGTGCGATATAGCAAACTCGGCGCACGGGTGTGTTCACTTCTTCCGGATGGATGGCATCGCGCAGGCGCAGGATGTTGGCGTTCGGTGTGATGATGGACAACCGGCTGCGCCGGTCCCCGTTTTCAATTACAGCGCCATTGATCAGAACCCGCTCCTTGGGCCCAAGTTTAAGAACAAGACCACTCATAGTGCACCTGCCTGACTGCGAAGACCGCGCATAATGGCGGTGTTAATGTCGACCAACACATCCACGGATGCGTCTTTGCGTAAAATCTTGCTCGTGTGCTGTGCGGTGAATTCATAAAGATAGAAAATCCGGCTGCGCAATTCATCTGGAAGGGTGTTGTCCTTGTCAGAAACATCTGCCGCCAAAATCGTCCAAAGCTTGATGTTTTCATGCAGGGCCGCAGCGAAGGCTGCAAAGTTGCTGATGTCAGCAGAATAGGTTTTCATCCGGTGGGTTATGCGGGCAAAGGCGTCATATTCGGTGCCGCGCAAGGTTCGGGTAGGGGCTGCTGAATTGGAATAGGCCGTTTGGGCCATGTTGAAAGCGTTCATGTCATTACCTTTCAATGACAGGGGTATCAGAACGCGGGTGTTACCGCGGATAAAAAGGGGCGCCAGTTCTAGCGCCCCGATCTATGCGATTATCGGAAGAGCGAAAGAACCGATTGCGGCGCTTGGTTCGCGATAGACAGCGCTTGTACGCCCAACTGTTGCTGAACCTGCAGGGCTTGCAGACGAGCCGAGGCCGCCTCCATATCCGCATCCACCATCGAACCGATACCGGCTTTCAACGAATCTGTCATCTTACCGATAAAGTTGTTCTGGGTTTCAATGCGCCCTTGTGCCGAGCCAAAGTTGGCAGCAGCGTCAATCGACGCGTTGATCAGAACTTCGATATTGGCAAGGGCCGCATCGGCACCAGCATTAGTGCTGACGTTAATACCACCCAATCCGAACAGACCACCCGAGGCTTTACCGCCCGCAGCACCCGACTCAGACAAGCTGGCAGCAGATGCGCCGTTGTTGTCGATCTTCAGCACTGCTTGGCCGGAACTGTTGGTGGTCACTTTCGTTGTGATATCTGTCAGCCCGCCAGCATCAATCGCTGCTTTCAGGCCATTGGCAACATCACCGAAGTCTTCGCCTTTACCAGCGATATAGCTGTAGGTTGTGCCGCCAACAATTGCTTTGTAACCGTCACCTTCGTTGACGTTCGCTGATGCAGAGAACGTAATGTTTTCAGCCCGTTCACCAATCTCGGTCGCAGCACCGCCAAAGGCAATTGCTGACCCGTCTTTCGTCGCGGAAACATCAACAGCTTCAAAAGCGCGGGTTGACGTGATTGTAATAGCGTCACCACTAACACTGGCCGTGATCCCTTCTAGACCCAATGCGTTAATTGCGCCAGAAATGGCAGTTGCCGCAGCGCCCTGATCACCCGTCAGATCACCAGATGCGAAGGACACTGTCGTTCCACCAACCGTCAAAGAGTAACCATTGTCGCTGACATCGGCCTCGGATGCGAGCGTCAGAACCGCAGTGTTACCAGTATTGGTGATTGAGGCCGCACTTGCAGTTGAATTGAGTGACAAGTCAGTGCCGGTGCCAAATGTCCCTGCCGATGTCGTCAAATCTTGACGGCTAATTGTGATGTTCGATGCCGCAACTGTGCCATCACTGGAGCGATCCAGAGAGGAAAGAACGTTCACATCATCTGTGCCGGAAAGCATGTTCAACCCGTTAAACTGGGCCGCACCCACAACCGAACCAATCTGATCGCGCAAGGCTTTGATATCAGTCTGGATTTTGCCGCGGTCAACGTTTTCTTCCTGTGCTGCAACAATTTTCCCTTTGATTTCGGTCAGTAGATCAGTCACGGTTTCAGAACCCTGACGGGCAACTGCAACTGTGGATTCACCCAACGAAAGACTTGCTGAAATCGCCTTAAAGCCGGCAACGTCCGATTCCATCACTTTGGAAATTGCCCAAATTGCCGAATTGTCTTTGGCCGAGGAAATAGATTTACCGGTCGAAATTTCGTTCTGGATACCACTCAGGTTAGAGTTGATAGATTTCAGGGTTTGCAGCGCAACCATGGCGCTGGTGTTTGTCAGAATACTGGACATAGTGTAGTTCCTTAATTCATGCGGCGCTTTTGCACCGCGTTACACGCGCCGCCCTTCAAGGGCAGCGTTCGGCGTCTTTCTGACGAATACGGTTCCAGAATTCCCTAAACCCGTGCCACCCCTTCACGAGATGCAAGGCCTATCCTGAATTCCAAATGCTAATAGGTTCCTAATTCGCCCCCGCAAATTACATGGCATTTGAGCTAAAGCAGCCAAACATCAGGCGCGATGCTGCAACGCGCCTTTGGGTTGTCCGCCTAAAGTGCTGCGCTGACCTGTGCGATCATAGGTGTTCATTTCTCCGGGACCATTGCGCAAGGTGTTCAGCCGGGCCGTAACTGTCTGCACCCCGCGTATTGCGGCTGCCAGCAGTTGCTGGTTCCGGTCTGCTTTGCAGCGCAGTCTGTCCAGCGTTTTACGATCCGGTGCCGTCAGATTTTGACTGCCCAGCAACATTTCCTTTTCATGGACAATCCGGCCCATATCCTTGAGCGCCCCATCCAGAATTGCCGCCCGTTCTTTATCCAGCAAATCTTCCAGCGCGTCGGTTATATGAAATGTATTACTGTGCATCGGCTCTCTCCTTCAATGCTTCAAACAGGCTTTCGGCCAATCCGATTCCGCCTTGCTGGACCATTTCTTTGGCCTGCTCCTGTCGCAGGAATGATCCGAACTGATCCTCGCCAATGCCACCGCCATAAGCATCGCGCGGTTTACCGAATCCCGCGGATTTCAGCATTTCCGCCAGAAATGACGCCTCGAGATCTTGGGCAGCCTGAAACAATGCGGCATCGCGCTGTTCCGTTGTGACTATGGGCCTTGCGGGTGGGGCCAATGAAACGGGTGCTGTGGAGTTCATGACAGATCACTTCTAATTAGAAACAGTTTCCGGCAGTTTGCATGGATTGGGTAAAGAACTGGTAACCACTGTCCGTCATAAACGCGGTAACTGAGGAAGAGTTCCCGGAATTGAAATGATAAATATGCCCATCGTTGACATAATGACGCTTATTATTGGCGAGGTTGAAAAACCTGCGGCACCCACTGCCTATGATGGCATGACAGAGGCCAGCTTCCTTAGTTTTTTCGCGGGAGATGAAACCAGTTTCGAGCAGCTGAGTGATGGGGCTGATATCGTACCTGATTCGGGTGTGGGTGCCGGAGAAAATAGTGTAGATATCCCTGTTGCGAAAGTGATGTTATTATCAGGCATGATGGACCAGAAGGTTGCAATTATTCCGACTGATAAATTGTTGAAACAGAGTGGTGTCTCGCCGGTTCTACATGTTTCCCCTGAAAAAATGACGGAGGCTATTCAACCGAATTTACTGGTTGGTCCGCTAAAAGATAGGCCTGTCATTGCGCCGGTTGATCTGCCACCTAAAACATGGGTTAGCGCACCTGTCTTGCAGGATACTGATGTTGCACAAGACGTGCCGCGCCAAACGAGAGAGGCGGCCAGCGTTCTGCCGCAGATGGTTGCGTCAGATAAGCAAACCAATGCAGCCATCTCCAGAGGCGCACCTAAGCAGGTGCAACAACCCGCTACAGTTGCAATACCCCAAATGAACGGTGGTGCATTTCAGCATAATGTTATGCCAGAAATAGCGGCGCGCCCATGTATACAAATACCTGTGCCGACTGACCCCGATGTGGCGACATCTTCCCCCGCAAATACCGCTATGCAGATGGTTCCGGAAACGACGCAAAAGGCATTTTTGGGGGCATCTACGGCCAATGAAATTACACCTGAAAATCACCTCAGGCATGCACCGGTTGAGGCCACTGAAACAAAAGAAAACTATCGCGCACAGCCCTTACCCATTCCGCAGGCATCTAAGGGTATTGAAATTCCCAATGCGATAGTCACACCAAAGGTGCAAACGATAGTCACGCCACCCAATCAGCAACCAGCGGCAGTTCCATCTGCTAATGCGGGGCTTGAGCCGCGTGCGCCTTCTTTACCTAATGCTGGTTTGCCTGTCTCTAATAACCGCCCCACAGCAGAACTTCTTGCGCCTCAACCGGTGAACGCGGTCAAAGAATTGGCTCCCGACAACACCCAGATATTAAAGAAGCAAAACCCTTTGCCTAGGCACACACCGAACCCGCATGCATCCGGTATGCCAAATCGGATTGACCCTCCCCAACCACAAGCAGCCACAGCTGTCCCGCTTCAGGCCAACCTCAGCACAGTGCCATCAGTAGCACACCCATTTGCTCCGCTTCAGCCAACTGTGCCGGCCCCGCAATCGTCCAAACGCCAAACCAGCGAGGGGCAATTGCCACAACCGGATGTTCAGCCAGCAAAGCAGAAAACGGCTGATGCCCCGGCCCAAACCACGACGCCTGCGCCCCTCACGCCAATGGTGGATCCCGTTGTGGCCGAAGGCACGCGATCTGAATCAAACCCCGAACTTATTCCGCTGGAAACCCGCGCCGCCGATAGCACGACCATTGCGCGGCACGATACAATCACCCATCGCCCCGAAGTTGCTCGCCATATTGCGCAGCAGTTGGCTGAGGTTGCCCGCCAAATGCCGGGCCGACCTGTTGAACTAACCTTAAACCCGGATGAGTTGGGGCGGGTGCGGCTGACATTTACCATGTCGGATGGTGGTATCCACGTTGCAGTGATTGCCGAACGGGGTGAAACGATGGACCTGTTGCGCCGCCATATCGAAACGCTGGCACAGGAATTCCGCGATATGGGCTACAAAGACGTCAATTTCGATTTTTCCCGCAACGGCCAAGGCAATTCAGGCAACATCGATTCTAATCCGGATGACCCTGATGCCCAAACCCAAACGCCGACAGAAACACAAACCCTTGCGCCTGTGCAATTGTCACTTGAACCCTCAACCGGCCTAGATTTGCGCCTTTGATAGGAATCGATTTATGGAAGTTACCTCAACCACCACAACCCAAACGGCTCCTCTGCCTCAAACTGCGGCCTCAGATAAGGATGTCGTCAATTCGGACTATTTGACATTCCTGACAATGCTGACCGCACAAATAAAAAATCAGGACCCGCTTGACCCGATGTCATCCGATAATTTCTCAACTCAGCTTGCGACATTTTCCGGTGTCGAGCAGCAGGTGAAAACCAATGATCTGCTAGAAGCGCTTGGGGCCCAGTTGGGGGCTATGGGAATGTCGGAATTTGCCAGCTGGATCGGGTTAGAGGCGCGCGCGGCGGCCCCCGCCTATTTTGATGGTAGCCCGACCAGCATTTCCCCGAACCCTGCTGCGGGCGCGGACAGCGCCGTTATGGTGGTGCGCAACCAAGACGGAGTAGAGGTGCAGCGACTGGATTTCACCCCGTCATCTGATGAAATCCAGTGGGCGGGGGTCAGCGATAGTGGCGAACCTTTTGCGGACGGGTTGTATACGTTCGAGGTCGAAAGCTATTCAGGAGAGGATCTGTTGGCGACAAACAAAGCCGAAGTTTATTCAGAAATCACCGAGGTAAAAACCCTGAACGGAAGCACGGTTCTTGTTCTTTTTGGCGGTGCTGAAATTTCCGAACATGATGTGTCTGGTTTGCGCAGCGGCGTCTAACCGACAAAGAACATTGACACCATGAAACCCGCCGCCGTTGTTGCGGCACCCAGCAGGATATACGCAATGGGGCGCAACCGTGAAGGGGTGGTAGGGGCCACTGGCGATGTGGTTTGGCGCATCAGCGCGGCCTCGGCCAGCTTTGGCAATTCGGGCCCGAACCGTGCCAGAACCCGAACGGTTTTTACCAGATCACGCATCAGTGCCCGCGGGCCAAGGGCGGATTTGATGTAATCCTCGACCACAGGGTGGGCGACATCCCAGATGTTGATATGCGGATCAAGCGAGCGAGCCACACCCTCAACCACCACCATGGTCCGTTGCAGCAGGATCAGCTCGGTGCGGGTTTCCATGCCGAAGCGTTCGGTCACCTCGAACAGGTAATGAAACAACCGCCCCATAGATATTTGCGAGGCATCCATGCCGAAAATCGGCTCGCCCACAGCGCGCAAGGCTTGGGCAAACTCATCAACGTCTTGATCTGCGGGCACATAACCCGCCTCGAAATGCACCTCGGCCACACGTTTATAATCACGCCGGATAAACCCGATCAGGATTTCGGCGTAAACGCGACGGGTATATTCATCAATCCGCCCCATGATGCCGAAATCATAGGCGATGATGTCACCATTCGCCGCCACCTTCAGATTGCCCTGATGCATGTCGGCGTGGAAATACCCGTCGCGCAACGCATGGCTAAGGAACAGTTGCAGCACCCGTTCGCCCAACGCCGTGCGGTTATGCCCCGCCGCATCAAGTGCTGCGTTATCACCCAGTGGCAAACCATCGGCCCAACCCAGCGTCATCACCCGTTTGCCGGAGAATTCCCAATCCGCCAATGGCACCTGAAACTTTGCGTCGCCTTTGGTGTTTTCGGCGAACTCGGACGCCGCAGATGCTTCGCTGCGCAAATCCAGCTCGCCCGCAACGACATGGTCAAAATGTTTTATCACGTCGTGCGGTTTCAGGCGGCGCGACGCAGGCGACAGTAATTCGATCACTGATGCAGCGAAATAAAAGGCGTCGATGTCTTTGCGAAAGGCCCGTTCGATATTCGGGCGCAACACCTTGACTGCGACTTCTTTGCCGGTGCTGAGCAGTCGCGCGTAATGCACCTGCGCGATCGAAGCCGCAGCAACAGCATCGCTAAACTCGCTAAACACCTCGTCTACCGGTTTGCCTAGTTCTTCCTCGACCGATGCCTTGGCAACATCAGTGGGGAACGGTGGCAGTTTGTCCTGCAACACCCGCAACTGAATCGCCAGATCATCGCCCACCAGATCGGGGCGGGTCGATAGTATCTGGCCAAATTTGATATAGGCCGGACCCAGCGCTGTCAGCGCCCGCGTCACCGGCGGCATATCGGGATCACCTTTGTATCCCAGCCAACGCATCGGCCAGCCGAAAACCCGTGTCACAATCCGGATCGGGGCAGGCGCATCCATCGCGTTCAGCACCACACCCAACGCACCCGTGCGTTCAAACGTGGCAGCCGTGCGGATCAGCCGCCAGATATTGTGGGGTCCGCGCATCGCTTAAATCTTCCACCCTGAATGAAGCGCCGCAATGCCCATCGACATATTGCGGTATTTCACGTTGTCAAAACCGGCGTCGGTGATCATTTGCGCGAAGGTATCCTGATCGGGAAACTTGCGGATGGATTCGACCAGATATTGGTAACTGTCACGATCACCGGCGATCATCTGGCCCAACTGCGGGATGATGTTGAACGAATACAGGTCATAGGCCTTTTGCATCATGTCATTCGGGATCTGGCTGAATTCCAGCACCATCAGCCGTCCACCGGGGCGCAACACGCGGTAAGCCTCGGACAAGGCATCGGCAATGCGGGTCACATTCCGGATGCCGAACGAAATGGTGTAAACGTCAAACGTGTTATCCTTGAACGGCAGCGCCATCGCGTCGCCCACAACCCAGTTCAGGCTGCCCGCCATTGTGGTGGCTTCGGCCCGCTTGGCCCCTGCCACTAGCATCGGTTCGGTCAAATCCAACACTGTAGCGTGCGCATTACCGGCGCGTTTCAGGAAGCGGAACGAAATATCGCCAGTGCCGCCCGCCACATCCAGCAGCTTTTGGCCTGCGCGGGGTGCCAGCCAGTTCATCATCGCGTCTTTCCAGATGCGGTGAATGCCCATCGACATGGCGTCATTCATCACGTCGTATTTCGACGCCACATTGGAAAACACGCCATGCACCATCCCAGCCTTGTCATCTTCGGCCACGGTTTTAAATCCGAAATGGGTGGTCTTATCGGTGCTGTTGCTCATTGGCGGATCATCCTTGATACTTGTCCCCCTTATAATACCCTTGCCGCCCGATACAATGAGAGGGAACGCCCAATGCCCGAATTACCCGAAGTCGAGACAGTCCGTCGCGGGCTGCAACCCGTGATGGAGGGCAAACAGATCATCCGTGCCGATGTAAATCGCCCTGATCTGCGCTGGCCGTTTCCTGACAACATGGCAGGCCGATTGACGGGTAAGACCGTTGAACGGTTGCGGCGGCGATCTAAATACATCCTGGCCGATCTGGATTCGGGTGAAACCCTGCTGATCCATCTGGGCATGTCCGGCCGGATGCTGATTTCCAAAGATGGCCACCCTGACATCCAGAAACACGACCATGTGGTTTTTCATATGCAGGACGATGCGAGGGTGGTGTTTAACGATACCCGCCGGTTTGGCGCGATGGATCTGGCCACGACGGATTCGGTTGAGGATCACAAACTGTTGGCCAGTCTTGGCCCTGAACCATTGGGCAACACGTTCGATGAATCCTATCTGGTCGGGCGGCTAAAGGGCAAAAATACTCCGATCAAAACCGCCCTGTTGGATCAGCGTATCATCGCGGGGTTGGGCAACATTTATGTCTGCGAAGTGCTGCTTAGAGCTGGCATTGCCCCGACCCGAAAAGCAGGCGAATTATCTGCGCCCAAAGTGCGATCATTGGTGCCGATCATCCGCGATGTTCTGGGCGAGGCCATCGAATCGGGTGGCTCGTCCCTGAAAGATTACCGGCAAGCAGACGGAGAATTGGGATATTTTCAACACAGTTTTCGGGCCTATGGGCGCGAGGGAGAACCCTGTCTAACCAAGGGTTGTAACGGGAAAATCACCCGAATCGTGCAATCCGGACGCTCAACTTTCTATTGTGCGCAATGCCAAAGATAACTTGAACCATCGGTCAGGGATGCTAAGAAATCGGTCGTATCCGAAACAACACGGCAAAAAATCATGGCTTACGAGACACTCATCGTTGAAACAGAAGACCACGTTGCCCTTATCAAACTGAACCGCCCCGACGCGCTGAACGCGCTGAATTCCCAATTGCTGGGTGAATTGGCCGAGGCGCTGAAATCGGCCGAGCAAAACGAGAAGGTGCGTTGCATCGTTATCACCGGATCGGAAAAGGCGTTTGCGGCGGGGGCCGACATTTCGGAAATGGTCGGCAAAAGCTTTGTCGATATGTTCATGACCGATTATTTCGGCCCCGAAGTGGATCAACTGTTGAAAATGCGCAAACCCGTTATTGCAGCCGTTGCTGGCTATGCGCTAGGCGGCGGTTGCGAATTGGCGATGATGTGCGACTTTATCATCGCGGCGGATACGGCCAAATTTGGCCAACCCGAAATTAATCTGGGTGTGGTTGCCGGTATCGGCGGCACCCAGCGCCTGACCCGTTTTGTGGGCAAATCCAAATCGATGGAAATGCACCTGACAGGCCGGTTCATGGATGCAGACGAGGCCGAGCGTTCAGGGCTGGTCAGCCGCGTGGTGCCTGCCAAAAAACTGATGGACGAGGCAATGGCTGCGGCACAGAAGATTGCGGAAAAATCCATGTTGACCACGATGGCAGTCAAAGAGGCTGTGAACCGGTCTTATGAAACGTCCTTAAGCGAGGGGCTGTTGTTTGAGCGCCGCCTGTTCCACTCGCTGTTTGCCACCGAAGACCAGACCGAGGGCATGAATGCGTTCCTTGAAAAACGCGAAGCACAATTCCGCGCGAAATAGCGGGCAGGGTTTCGACATTTTCGCTTCCCCTTTGGATGATTCTATCCTATAGGGCGCGATACATGCGTGTGAGGCCCGCTCTGGCCGGATCGACCGGTATATAAACTCGGACGGGGACTCTTGCACCAATAGAAATAGTAACTGACCCCTGAAAGGGACCCGACACATGGCTAATACGCCCCAATCAAAAAAACGCGCTCGTCAGAACGAACGCCGGTTTCAAGTTAACAAAGCCCGCCGTTCGCGCGTTCGTACATTCCTGCGCAAACTAGAAGAAGCAATCGAATCTGGTGATAAAGAGGCAGCGCAGGCTGCTCTTCGTGCAGCACAGCCTGAATTAATGCGTGGCGTCAGCCGTGGCATTTTCCATAAGAATACAATTGCGCGTAAAATGTCGCGCCTGTCGTCAAGGGTCAAAGCGCTCGGATAAACTACAAAATATTTATATTTGAAAGGACGCAAGTGTGATGCTTGCGTCCTTTTGGTTTTGCGTGTTGCTCGTTTTTACCGTTTTCATTGGATAATTATCCACCTCACCAGATTCGATTTAACAATCTTTGAGTCAAGATCGAAGTTCTGTTGCGTCAGCCTGTTTTCCCTTGCTAGTTTAACCAAGCGATTCACATCGTCTTGGGGGGACATACGGCCAAACGGCCCTGCTAAACTGCCAAAAGCAAATTTGTATTGCAGGTGGGGAAGTGCGGAAAATCCGCGCAGCAGACCGTTCGTTAATGTCCTAAAACCATATATTTGCTTGTGCCTAAAATGGGCGCATCGGCCTTTGGGCCGGGCAATAGGTGATGCTGGTTCGCAAGAAATTTGGGGGTGGGTATCTGACAACTATCAAGTCGCGATACCTTGTCTGGCGGTTAATGTATTGAAGTGGGTAAACGGGAATGACGAACGAATTATGGGGCCAAGTCCGACAACAGCTACTGCAAACAGTCGGGGCGAATAATTACTCGACTTGGATTGAACCGCTGGAGTTCTCCGATTTGAAAAATGGTGTGGCCACGTTTCTGGTGCCAACGCAATTTATCGGAAATTGGGTGCGCCGCAATTTTTCCGACCAAATCAAACAGCAATTGAACACATCAGGCTTTCCCGTCAGCCGCGTAGAGTTTTCACTGTCCAAACGTGCGCCCGTCGCAAAGACGGCCTTGGCGGCTGCTAAACCAAAATCCAAAGCCGATCTTCCTGGCGCGCCCCTTGATAAGCGCCTGACCTTTGATAGTTTTGTCGTCGGCAAACCAAACGAGCTGGCCCATGCCGCCGCCAAACGCGTGGGCGAAGGTGGCCCTGTCACATTCAACCCGCTGTTTCTGTATGGCGGTGTTGGCCTTGGCAAAACCCACCTGATGCACGCCATCGCGCATGATCTGATTGCGCGACGCTCTGATCTGAATGTGCTCTACCTGTCGGCTGAACAATTCATGTACCGGTTTGTGCAGGCCCTGCGCGAACGCAAAATGATGGACTTCAAAGAACTGTTCCGTTCGGTGGATGTGTTGATGGTGGATGATGTGCAATTCATTGCCGGCAAAGACAGCACCCAAGAAGAATTCTTTCACACCTTCAACGCGCTGGTTGACCAGAATAAACAGATCATCCTGTCCAGCGAATGTGCACCTGGCGAAATTGAAAACCTCGAGGAGCGGATCAAATCCCGCCTGCAATCCGGTCTGGTGGTTGATTTGCACCCTACAGATTACGAATTGCGTCTTGGCATTTTGCAACAAAAGGTCGACGCCTACCGGGCCGAGGATAAGAAAATGGTATTGGCTGACGGCGTGCTCGAATTTTTGGCGCACCGCATCTCCACCAACGTGCGCGTGCTCGAGGGTGCGCTGACCCGTCTCTTTGCTTTCGGATCTCTGGTTGGCCGTGAAATCACGCTGGAACTGGCGCAGGATTGCCTTGCCGATATTTTGCGCGCCTCAAGCCGCAAAATCACCATTGATGAAATCCAGCGCAGAGTTAGCGAGCATTACAACATTCGCCTAAGCGATATGATCGGCCCACGCCGGATGCGCACGCTGGCGCGGCCTCGTCAGATTGCGATGTATTTGTCCAAACAACTGACATCCCGCTCGTTACCGGAGATCGGCCGCAGCTTTGGCGGACGCGATCACACCACCGTCATGCACGGCGTGCGCAAGATAGAAGAGCTAAAAATGCTGGATAGTCAGATTTCTGATGATCTGGAGCTTCTAAGGCGCTCGTTAGAGGCTTGACCCCCTTGACGGGCCACTAAATCCATCGGACATTCCACAAAAGACTTGAGAAGGGCGTGAAATCAGGTAGTTTCGTCGCCCCAACACCCTCGTAGGAGCTACGGAATGAAAATCAGCATCGAACGCGCGACGCTTTTGAAAGCAGTCTCTCAGGCGCAATCTGTCGTCGAGCGACGCAACACCATTCCGATCCTTGCCAATGTCCTGATTGAGGCCGAGGGTAATACCGTCAGTTTCCGCGCCACCGATCTGGATATAGAGGTCGTCGACAAGATCACCGGTCAGGTTGAACGCGCAGGCTCCACCACCGTTTCCGCCGTGATGCTGCATGAGATCGTGCGCAAACTACCTGATGGCGCGTTGGTGCAACTGGCTGACGATGGCACTTCGGGTCGTCTGACAATCGAGGCAGGGCGCTCGAACTTCTCGCTCGCCACCCTGCCCAAAGAAGATTTCCCAGTGATGGCCAGTTCCGAATATGCCGCGAATTTTTCGGCCAAGGCCAGCGTTCTGCGCCGCCTGTTCGACAAAACCAAATTCGCCATTTCAACCGAAGAAACCCGCTACTATCTGAACGGCGTTTACATGCATGTGGCCGACGCTGAAGGCGGCAAGATGCTGCGCTGCGTGGCGACAGATGGCCACCGTCTGGCCCGTGTTGATGCCGAACTGCCCGATGGGGCTGCCGATATGATCGGTGTGATCGTGCCGCGCAAAACTGTGAACGAATTGCGCAAATTGCTGGAAGATGACGACGTGCAAATCGCCGTGTCGGTGTCGGAGACCAAAGTGCGTTTTGCCACGCCGGAAATCACCCTGACCTCCAAGGTGATCGACGGCACATTCCCCGACTACACCCGTGTGATTCCGACTGGTAACACCAAGAAACTGGAAGTGGACGCTGCCGAATTTGCCCGTGCGGTTGACCGTGTGGCCACGGTTTCATCCGAACGTTCCCGCGCTGTGAAACTGACGCTGGACGAAGACCGCCTGATCCTGTCGGTCAACGCGCCCGATAGCGGGGCCGCCGAAGAAGAACTGGCCGTGGCCTATGGGGACGAACCGCTTGAAATCGGTTTTAACGCGAAATACCTGCTGGAAATTGCCAGTCAGGTGGACCGTGAAAATGCGGTCTTCATGTTCAACTCCTCAGGTGATCCGACCCTGATGCGCGAAGGCAATGACACCTCCGCGGTCTACGTCGTGATGCCGATGCGCGTTTGACGGAACTGCGCATAAAAGGGCTGACGCTCTCTCATTTCCGATCCCATAAGGCGCTAAAACTGACGCTCGATGATCGCCCTGTGGCGATTTACGGCGCGAACGGGGCCGGTAAAACCAACATTCTCGAAGCGGTGTCGATGCTATCGCCCGGCCGTGGCCTGCGCCGCGCCACTGCCGATGAAATCACCCGCAAACCCGAAGCGCTGGGCTGGAAGGTCACCGCCATCCTGCAAAGCCTGCACCAGATGCACGAGATCGAGACATGGTCCGAGGGTAGCGCCTCGCGCAGCGTCCTGATCGACAGCAAAACCGCATCGCAAGTGGCGTTGGGCCGCGTTGCCCGCATCCTGTGGCTGGTGCCTTCGATGGATCGTTTGTGGACGGAGGGGGCCGAGGGACGACGGCGGTTTCTTGACCGCATGACGATGAGCTTTGAGCCATCGCATGCGCAATCGGTGCTGACCTATGAAAAGGCCATGCGCGAACGCAACCGTTTGCTAAAGGACAACCAGCGCGACGGGGCGTGGTATGGCGCGCTGGAAACCCAAATGGCCCAGGCTGGCGCACAGATACATGCCAACCGGCAATCGGCGTTGGCGCAGCTTGTTGCGGCGCAGGAAGCGGCGCAAACGTCATTCCCTACCGCCACATTGACCCTGATCCATCCTGAAGGTTCTGACGCGCTTGAGGATGCAGAGGCATTGATGTTGGCCCTGCATGACAGCCGTCCGCGCGACCTCTTGGCGGGCCGCACGCTTATTGGCCCACATAGAGCGGACCTTTTTGCTGAATACACCGCCAAAGGCGTGCCAGCACGGGACTGCTCTACCGGCGAGCAAAAAGCGCTGCTGGTGTCGCTGATCCTTGCTAATGCTCGGGCGCTCAAGGCTGAAATTGGTGCCCCGCCGATCCTGCTGCTGGACGAGGTCGCCGCCCATCTGGATGCAGATCGCCGCGCCGCACTCTACGACGAAATCTGCGCGTTAGGGGCGCAGGCATGGATGACAGGGACGGGGGCAGAACTGTTTGATGCTCTCGGGGATCGGGCGATGTATCTTGAGGTGAGCGAGGTTGACGCAGTCTCATCTGTGGCCACGAATCCATCCCTCTAATTCTTGCCTGATCCGCGTGACATCTTCCCCTAAATCCAGTATAAAACACCGAAACGAACAAGGAAAATGCGCGTGTCAGATAACGATCAAAAACCAGAAGAGTATGGTGCCGATTCTATAAAGGTTCTCAGAGGGTTAGAGGCGGTTCGCAAACGCCCTGGCATGTATATCGGTGATACCGATGATGGCTCTGGCCTGCACCATATGGTGTATGAGGTCGTGGATAACGGGATCGACGAAGCACTGGCCGGTCACGCCGACGCGGTAACCGTGACAATCCACGCGGATTCCAGCGTATCGGTTAGCGATAATGGCCGTGGTATTCCGGTGGGTATCCACGAAGAAGAAGGCGTTTCTGCCGCTGAAGTGATCATGACGCAGCTGCACGCTGGCGGTAAATTTGACAGCAATTCCTACAAGATTTCCGGCGGCTTGCACGGCGTTGGTGTATCCGTTGTGAATGCGCTGTCCGAATGGCTGGAATTGCGCATTTGGCGAGATGGCAAAGAACACGTTGCGCGGTTTGAGCATGGCGATACTGCCGAGTCGCTGAAGGTGGTTGGCGATTGCGGCGATCGTACCGGCACCGAAGTGCGGTTTATGGCCTCGCTTGATACGTTCTCCAACCGTGATTTTGTATTTCACACGCTGGAAAACCGTCTGCGAGAGTTGGCGTTCCTGAATTCCGGTGTGCGCATTATCCTGACGGACGAGCGCCCGACCGAGGTGCTGAAAAGCGAGCTGTTTTATGATGGCGGCGTGAAGGAATTTGTGCGCTACCTTGACCGGTCAAAAACCGCGATGCTGCCCGAACCGATCTTTTTTGTCGGCGAAAAAGACGGCATCGTTGTCGAGGTCGCAATGTGGTGGAACGACAGCTACCACGAAAATGTGCTGCCCTTTACCAACAACATTCCGCAACGTGATGGCGGCACCCATATGGCCGGGTTTCGCGGCGCGCTGACCCGCACGATCAATAACTATGCGCAGTCATCAGGCATCGCCAAAAAGGAAAAGATCAGCTTTACCGGTGATGATGCCCGTGAGGGTCTGACTTGCGTTTTGTCGGTCAAAGTGCCCGACCCGAAATTCTCGTCCCAGACCAAAGACAATCTGTTTTCCTCCGAAGTGCGCCCCGCCGTCGAGGGGCTGGTGAACGAGAAGCTGTCTGAGTGGTTTGAGGAAAACCCGAACGAGGCCAAGATGATCGTGAGTAAGATCGTCGAGGCAGCCCACGCCCGTGAAGCGGCGCGTAAAGCCCGCGATCTGACCCGTCGCAAAACCGCGATGGATGTGAATTTTCTGGCTGGTAAACTCAAGGATTGCTCGGAAAAAGACCCCTCCAAAACCGAAATATTCCTTGTGGAAGGGGACAGCGCCGGTGGGTCGGCGCAAACTGGACGTGATCGTCAGACGCAAGCGATCTTGCCGCTAAAGGGTAAAATCCTGAACGTGGAGCGGGCACGGTTTGACCGGATGCTGGCCAGTCAGGAAATCGGAAATCTGGTGATGGCGCTGGGCACCGGCATTGGCCGTGATGAGTTCAACATCAATAAGCTACGCTACCACAAGATCGTTATCATGACCGACGCCGATGTCGATGGTGCCCACATCCGCACCCTTCTGCTCACGTTCTTTTTCCGGCAAATGCCCGAACTGATCGAGGGTGGCTACCTTTATATCGCGCAGCCGCCTCTATATAAGGTGAGCCGCGGAAAATCCGAGGTCTATCTAAAGGATCAACCCAGTCTCGATGATTATCTGATCGAGCAAGGGATTGATGGCGCAATTCTGCGGTTGGAGTCGGGCGAGGAAATCGTCGGGCAAGACCTGTTGCGTGTGGTTGAAGAGGCGCGTCAAACCCGCCGTATCCTTGAGGCGTTTCCGACGTTGTACCCTCGCCACATTCTGGAGCAAACCGTCATTGCCGGTGGCTTTGTTACAGGTAAGGTTGACGCCGATCTGCAAGGTGTCGCCGATGCGGTCGCCACGCGTCTGGACCTGATCGCCGCAGAATACGAACGTGGCTGGCAGGGGCGCCCGACACAAGACCACGGCATCCGTCTGGCCCGCATGCTGCGTGGTGTCGACGAAGTGCGCACGCTGGATGGTCGGGTGTTGCGGTCGGGCGAGGCGCGCAAGCTGGGTTCGATGACGGATGCACTGCAAGAAATTTACGCCAAACCTGCCAAACTAATTCGCAAAGACCGCGAGGTACCGATCTTTGGACCGATCAATTTGCTTGATGCGATCCTCTCCGAAGGCGAAAAAGGCCTGTCGCTGCAACGCTACAAGGGCCTTGGCGAAATGAACCCTGACCAGTTGTGGGAAACCACACTGGACCCAGAAGCGCGAATTTTACTGCAGGTGAAAATTGACGATATGGCCGAGGCCGATGATCTGTTCACCAAACTGATGGGCGATGTGGTCGAACCACGCCGCGAATTCATTCAGACCAATGCGCTGAACGTGGAGAATCTGGATTTTTAAAGCCAACTGAAGGAGCTATCGAAATGACCAATGCTCTGATCATCATCGACATGCAAAATGATTTCTGCCCAAACGGTGCGCTAGCCGTGGCAGGTGGTGATGAAATCATCGCCCGCATCAATGCCATAATGGATGATTTCGATGCCACCATCCTGACGCAAGACTGGCACCCTGAGGGCCATTCCTCATTCGCCAGCAGCCACACTGACAAAGACCCTTATACGCTGATTGACATGCCTTACGGTACGCAAGTGCTGTGGCCGGATCACTGTATTCAAGGCACCAAAGGCGCTGAATTCCACGCCGACCTGCATACCGACCCCGCCGATATGATCATCCGCAAGGGCTATAACCCAGCCATCGACAGCTACTCGGCTTTCTTTGAAAATGACCACAAAACCCCGACCGGTCTTGAGGGATATTTGCGCACCCGTGGCATTACCACTCTGACGATGGCGGGCCTCGCCACCGATTTCTGCGTGCAATATTCGGCGCTCGATGCCACGCGTCTGGGGTTTGACACCACGGTGCTGGAAGGCGCCTGTCGTGCAATTGATCTGGATGGATCCCTTGCCACTGCCCGCGCGGCAATGCAGGATGCCGGTGTGAAACTGGAGCCTTGAGCAATGCCTGATATCGCCACCCGCGTTTATAACCACAAATGGAAGATCGACCCGATTGTCCGGTCCCTGATCGACACCGATTTTTACAAGCTGTTGATGTGCCAGTCGGTGTTTCGCAACAGGCCCGACACCACCGTCACCTTTTCCCTGATCAACCGCTCCAAAACCATTCGGCTGGCCGATCAGGTGGACGAGGGCGAGCTGCGTGAACAGTTGGACCACATCCGCACATTGTCGCTGTCGCGTGGCGAAAGCACATGGCTGCGCGGCAATATGTTTTATGGCAAACGCGCCATGTTCAGCCCCGAGTTTATGGAGTGGTTCGAGGGCATGCGCCTGCCGCCCTATCATCTGGAAAAACGCGATGGCCAATATGAGCTGACCTTCGAGGGGAAATGGCACGAGGTGATGCTGTGGGAGATTCCCGCTCTTGCCACGTTAATGGAGCTACGATCCCGCGCTGTGTTGCAGCCAATGGGTAAGTTTGAACTACAAGTTCTATACGCCCGCGCGATGACAAAGCTGTGGGAAAAGGTTGAAAAACTGCGTGACCTTGATGGTTTGCGACTGGCTGATTTCGGCACCCGCCGCCGCCACAGTTTTATGTGGCAGGATTGGTGCGTGCAGGCCATGAACGAGGGGCTGGGCAATAAATTTGTCGGCACCTCGAATTGCCTGATAGCTATGCGCCGCGAGGTCGAGGCGATTGGCACCAATGCTCACGAGTTGCCGATGGTTTACGCCGCCTTGGCCGAAACCGACGATGAACTGCGCCGCGCCCCCTATGATGTGCTGGCCGATTGGCACGAAGAACACGACGGCAATCTGCGCATCATTTTGCCGGATACTTATGGCACCCAAGGCTTCCTAGATAACGCGCCGGACTGGCTGGCTGGCTGGACCGGTATCCGCATTGATAGCGGTGATCCCGCCACCGGTGCCGAGATCGCGATTGACTGGTGGAAGGCCCGTGGCGAAGACCCGACCAAGAAAATGGTGATCTTCTCGGACGGGCTGGATGTGGAAAAAATAATTGAACTCCAAAACCAGTTTAGTGGTCGGGTTAAACCGTCCTTTGGTTGGGGCACGTTGATGACCAATGATTTCCGCGGGCTGACACCGGACAACAGCCTTGCGCCGTTTTCCATCGTTTGCAAAGCGGTCAGCGCCAATGGCAACCCAACGGTGAAACTGTCGGATAACCCGAACAAAGCTATGGGGCCCACGGATGAAATCGCCCGTTACAAACGGGTGTTCGGCGTGGGCGATCAAGCGGCGCAGGACGTGGTGGTTTAACCCGCAAACAACGGCTTGCCCGACATGAACTGTGTTGCCGCCCGCACCGCGCGGTCTGCATAAGCGATCAGTGCGGGATCATCCGCCGTATATCTGGGGATCGTCCAGCCGCATGAGGCAAGCGTGCGGATCACGGTAAAGGCTGGTAAAAGCTTGGCCTGCTCTGGCTCCAAACCGTAACCGTCACCCAATGCAGTTGCCAGTTTCTGCGCGTTGGGCCGATCCCAGACTTGAGACATGGCGACACCGAGCTCATAGAGCCGGAACCCGAAAACCCCGTCGTCAAAATCAATCAGGGTTACGGCGTCGTCCACCACCAACACATTTTCGCTCAATGCGTCAGCATGGATTAACCCATAGTCTGCACGGCTTGCATGGAGTTTTTCCAGCATGCTTGTCAGTTTTTCGCGAGTGTCCAAAAGGAGGGTTTTGTTCGCGTCAGTCAGCGCCGGATTTTCCCAAAACCTGCCCCAGTTGGGATCGTCACCCAGCAGTCCCCTAAGCCTCAATTGCGCGCGTTCAAAATTATTTGGCAGGGTCAGATCATCACTCAACCTATGCAGCTTGGCCAGCTCTGCCCCGAGGGCAGTGAACAGGTGCAGCTGCTTTTCTTCACCCCATTCATCGGCAATTCCGCCGTCGCCCAATGGCACCCCGTCAACCCATGAAACGATCGAGGCCATGCGTCCGACCTGTGGCACGAATGAAATCAAATCGCCGTTTTTGCAGGGGATCGGGCGGGGTAAAATCATGCCTGCCTTGGCCAGTTCCTGCGTCCAGATCAGCTCGGAGCGGATCGCATCGTCCGTTTGATACCCCGGTCGATGCAATCGCAACGCGGCGCGGTTCCCATCGGGCGCAACCACCTCGAACACAGCGTTTTCACGGTTCTTGATCAGGCGCGGGGTGCAGTCTGGCGCGTCCCAAGCCCGCAGTGCCGCCTTGGCATAGGCAATCGCTTCGGCGTCATTCATCCACCAAAACCTTTTTGAAAGCACGGTCCATCACGTCAACCAGCAGATCAACATTGCCACGGGAAAACACACAGGGTGGCCGAATTTTCAGCGCATTATAAAACCGCCCAACAGTGCTGAGCAGAACCCTGTCATTGCGCATCTCATTCACCATCCGCAGGCAAAAATCTGTTGCAGGTTCCCCGTCGCGCATCAACTCCACTCCGAAAAACAAACCCGACCCGCGCACATCGGCAATCACGTCGTATTGCGCTGCCAACCCGTTCAATTCGCCAATCGCATAGGTGCCAACATCGCGGGCGTTTTCAACCAGCCCTTCGTCCTCGATCACGTCCAGCGTTGCCATTGCCGCCGCCGCACTAACCGGATTACCACCAAAGGTGTTGAAGTATTTGAACACATCCTGAAACGCCTCTAACACCTCGGCACGGGTCACGACAGCGGCCACCGGATGCCCGTTTGCCATCGGTTTTCCCACGGTTACGATGTCGGGCGCAAAGCCCAGTTTTTCGTGGCCCCACCAGTCAGAACCGATGCGCCCAAACCCCGGCTGCACCTCGTCGGCGATGATCAATCCACCGGCAGCACGCACAGCGGCAATGGCGCGATCCATGAAGCCACGTTCTAGCGTCGGAAAACCCTCATTGGCGAAATAGGGGCAAATGATCAGGGCTGAAACACCGTGTCCACTAGCCTCTAGTTCGGCAATAGCAGTCTCTACTCCCGCAGCAAATGCCTCGGCCTGCCCCGCACGGGTGCTCCCCACAGGGCGCAGATTATCGGGTGCGGGCACTTGCCGAACGTGATCGGCATAACCACCAACCGGCACTTTTGTGGCATTTAGCTGGCTAACGGCAGTAGTGTTGCCGTGATAGGTATTATCCGTGCCGATGACGCCGGTTTTTCCGGTCAAAGCTTGAGCCATCCGCAAGGCGATATCATTAGCCTCGGATCCTGAATTAACCATGATCATCGTGGTCAGGTCGTGCCGGAATTTTGCCGTCAGCCGCTCGCCATACGCCACAACCCCGTCATGCACATAGCGCGTGTGGACATTCAGCGTGGCGGCCTGACGGGCGATGGCATCGACCACTTTCGGGTGACAATGGCCAACATGCGGCACGTTGTTATAGCAATCCAGATACCGCTTGCCATCCGCATCAAACAGCCAAACCCCTGCGCCCCGCACGGGCGCAAAAGGCACGTCATAAAACGTAGTCACATGCCGTCCCAGCACACGCTTGCGCCGTTCAATCAGGTTCATTCGTCGCCCCTTACTTTGCCCCGCAGCACTTTGACTTTGCCGCGCTTCACCTTGCCTTCAACCCGCCTGCGTTTTGACGCCAGTGTTGGCCTTGTTTTGACGCGGCGCTTTGGCACAAACAAGGCTTTTCCGATCAACTCGACCAATCGGGCCCGCGCGATTTCGCGGTTGCGGGCCTGCGAGCGGGTTTCTTCGGCGCGGATCACAATCGCACCGTCCAGTGTCCAACGCCGTCCGGCCAGACGCTTCAAGCGCGCCTTGACCGCTCCGGTTAACTGTGGGCTGCGCTGCGCTTCAAACCGCAGTTCAACGGCAGTGGCGACCTTGTTAACATTTTGCCCGCCCGGACCAGAGGAGCGCGTAAAGCTCTCGCTCAACTCCCAATCTTCCAGCGTGATATCATCATTGATCCGTAACATGCGGCGACACTAGGGTAGGTTGCGCAAAACGGAAAGAGCCCCTGCGCTTTGCACAGGGGCTCTTCTCGAGAGTTGGAGGTGGCAAGCGGGGCAATGGATGCCCGTAGCCAGATGATATTTCAAAGGGTTTGCCCCCTAAATCATCACCTCGCACGTAATCCTTACCAGTTGCTCCTGTATCCCAATAGACATTGGCACCTCCTTTCTGAATGTTACGAACATCCAAAGGGTGGCACAGATTTGGGGGATGTCAAAACAATTTATGCTGTATCTGGTGAAATTCGCGTAACGATTGCGCGAAATGGCACCAGTGCCAGCATGGCAAGTGATAGCTTCACCAGCCAATCGGCCAACGCCAGTGACACCCATAGCGGCACAGCGGGGCCAACACCCAGCAGCGGCAGAACCTCGCCTGCCCAGCTGACATCGTTCAGAGGCTCGATGTATGTAAACGCAGCCGAGAACGCTATGCTGAAAAACAGGACCGTATCAACAGACGAGCCGATCAGCGTTGACGCCAACGGGGCCCGCCACCATGCGCCCCCCCGCAGCCGATCAAAGATCGCCACATCCAGCAGTTGCGCCGTCAGGAATGCCACGCCGGACCCGATTGCGATGCGCAGCGTCACCAGCGGGCCGAATTCACCGATGATCTGGGTGCCGATCAGCGAGCAGGCCACGCCAACCACAAACCCTGCGATAACCACCTTGCGCGCGGCGGCCACGCCATAAACGCGGTTCATTACGTCAGTGACCAAAAACGCCAGCGGATAGGTGAATGCCCCCCACGTCAGCCATTGGCCAAACAAGTGCTGCACAAGGATGTTGGAAGCCACCACAATGGCGGCCATGGCGATAATGCCGGGAAGGATGCGTTTCATGCTGATATGTTCCGTTTTAACAAGGTTGCGGTAACTTGGCCCCAAAGCACGGGACGGCGCGTCCTACCGCGCCCGATGGCGCAGATCAAGCTATTCTTGTAATCGGTATTCGACAAATTCGGTATGCTGGAGGATGTTAAAATTATCATCCGAGATCATTGTCAGCCGGATATCATCCGTATTATCCCGCCATACAGACAGCCCTTCAAGGTTATCATGGGTGCCTGCAATGGTTCGTAAAATCAGTTCACCTTTGCCAATTGTGTCGCCTTTAATGTCAAACCGCCGCACTTGTGTTTGAAACCCGAAGATACTGTTTAAGGCACGTTCCAGCACATACAGTTTTCCATTGGGGCCAAAATCCGCTCCGACGACCCTGAACGCGCCCAGTTGGGGAATCTGATAAGGGGCATCCCAAACATCGCCCTCAAATCGGTATATCGTAATAGCCCCGCCGCTCGACGTCTCGGGCAATGCATACAGTGTTCCATCGGGGTCAATCGCCAATGCCTCAAGCCCGCCGTTATTCTTGAGGTGCTCGAAATACGCATGCAGCTGAATCGATGCCGCTTTGCTTGCGGGGGCTTGATAGGTCCAGACACGGTGGAACCGCTCGAACGAGACAAATATCCGGCCATCCGCACGAATGGCCAACCCTTCGGCGTCTGATTCAAGTTTGGTGAGCGCATTACCTTTAGTATTTTTGAGTTCTTCAAAGGCGGATGTCACACCAGAAATCTGCGCCCCGTCGCGCTCAAATTGCCCTGTAACAATGGCGCCATGATCACCGATTGTGGTAAACGTCATGCCATCTTCAGAAACCTCTATCCCCGAAAACCCACCAAAACCCTTATCTGATTCGGCCCATGTATAACTGCTGATATACTGTGCGGTCTGGGCGGATTGGGCGCTGGCGACACTGGATAAGAGCGCCATCCCCCCCGCAATCAGCGCGAGTCTAAAACGGCTTGGCATTGCTGAGGCAAATCCGACATTACATATTCGCGGCGCTTTCTGGGGGGCGGTGCGTTCGGGTCTGGTGGCGGTGGGGGTGGAGGGCTCAATATATCGTTCACCCACTTTTGCGCATCGGCACAGCCGTCCCCTGCGGGCGGTGGTGCTTGATTGACACAACCTCTTGCCCCTTTGGGACACTTCAGGCGGACATGGAAATGGTAATGATGCCCCCACCATGGCCTGATTTTGCGCAGCCAGCTACGGTCGCCTTTTGCATCTTTGCACATCTGCACTTTGGCACCCGGAAAGATGAATATCCGCGCCACGGCCTTGTCCCGCGCGGCCGCTTTGACAATGGCGTGCTGGATCGGCCCCCATTTGCTGTTCACAAACGCGCCTTTGGAACGGCGATAGGAAATAGCGGATAGATTGGCGCGTTGCCGGATGCTTAACTTCATGTTGGTGGCGGGCATCAGCCAGATGTCCGCGTCCAAACCAATCTGGTGCGACCGGTGACCTGTCAGCATCGGTCCACCACGCGGTTGCGACATATCGTTGATATACAGCCCGTTTGATCCCCGCAGCTTTGCGGCCTTGCGGCTAAGGCGCTTGATAAAGGAAACCAGTTCGGGATGGCCCCAGTTCCGGTTGCGCGATATCCGCATTTCCAGCCATGTCGCCCCTTTTTGCGGCAGTTGCACACCGCCCGCCAAACAACCCTTGGCATAGCCGCCGTATGGTGCTGCAATTTGCGAGGACGCATCGCGTTTGCCACCAAACAACTGTTTGGCCAATGGTTCGGCTTGGGCGGACGCAGCAAACCCCAATGTAAGCGTAAGGATGGTGAGTAACCGGATCATGATGCGCTATGCTCCCCCTTTGGTTTAACCCAGATTAACAGGACTAAGCCCAGCGCAAATAGGAAAATCAGAGGTGTGATTCCAATGCGCTGATCCCCGCTAATGTTCGAAACAATCGCAATAAGTGCGGGGGCTAAAAATGCTGTGGCTTTACCTGACAACGCATAAAGGCCAAAGGCTTCGGTTGGGCGATCAGGGTCGGCGTGGCGAACCATCATCGTGCGTGAACTGGCCTGCAACATACCGCCTGCGGCACCAATGACACCGCCGCAGACAAAGAAAATGATGTCTGGCAGATTTGAGCCCGCGGTAAAAGAGAACCCGAACAAAGCCTCGCGGGTCATCGAGACGATAATGATACACACCGTAAGCAGGGTAACAATTGTGGCAATCAAGACGGGCTTCGGTCCAATTTTCTGATCTATCCGACCCCCGATATAGGCAAAAATAGCGGCTGTTATTGCGGAAATAACACCAAATATCCCGATTAGGATAATAGACCAGTCAAGAACGCCGCGGGCATAAATTGCCCCAAAACCATATAGCCCATTCAACGCATCGCGGTAAAACAGGCTAGATGTCAGAAATGAGAACATGCTAACGCGTTTAGGGAGCGACTTTAAAGTTACCCAAAGCCTCCTAAGTGCATCTCTAACACTACCTTCCATCTGAACATCCGAAGGTTTTTCCCTAACCCACAGAAAAAACGGGATCATGCCGATGATGAACCAGATAGCGGCAAACGGGCCTGCGAAACGGGTGCCTTCCCGCGATGCACCGTCCAGCCCCAGAATCGGGGGTTTGCCCAACAGCGTTACACCGTTCGAGTTTTCAACAAACAAGGGGAACATGATCGCAAGTGCCAGAACGCCGCCCCAGTACCCAAGCGCAAATCCTGAGCCGGAAATCTTGCCCGTATCCTCTCGAGAGACAAGCGATGGTAGCATCGAGTTGGTGAAGACGGTGGTAAACTCCATCCCGATAAACCCGATGCCGAAAAACACCAACGCCCAGAGGATGCTGAAGCTATCGGGGGCAGTCCACCACAGGCCAAAAGCCCCGACAATATAAAACACCGAGAAAAACTTGATCCAAGCCATACGATGCCCGGAACTATCCGCAAAAGCGCCTAGGATTGGCGCGGTTACGGCGATGATAATACCGGTAACAGCAAGCCCCCAACCCCAGTATTCCTGAGCTTTGGCTTTTGCCAGCTTTTCGCCCATCCCGTCGGCCATCATCATATCGGTGACGATTTCAGCAAAGTAGGGTCCAAAGATAAACGTAAGCAGCAATGTGTTGTAGGGCTGGCTGGCCCAGTCAAACATCATCCAGCCCCAAATCCGTTTTTTCGCCGAAACATCAGCCATCCCACTCGTCCCCCTGTTCGTTTTTTCTGATTGAACAGGGAAAGGAGCACCTAGGCAAGAAATCCTTTACGTCACGGTGTGGTTTTCTGGTGGCCAAGGGCGGCTGTCTTCGGCGCGTATCCAGTTTTGCACCCAGTCTGGCAACACAGGGCTTTGTTCACCCGCCCCCATCGCCACGGCCACTTTGGCAGGGTTAACAATACCATCCGGCCCCGTCACCGCCGTGCGATACAGCGCTTGATTGGCACAATGGCCGCGGGTCCAGATTGATTGCTCCAGATATAAAAACCGTTTGTCCCAACCCAGCGCCTTGCTGTGGATTTCAAACCTCTGAAACATGCGGATGCGGCGACGATAGCGCACCGATGTGCCCGCCATCGTCAGCCCCCATTTGTTATCCTTGATCGCACCGATCAGCCCCATCCGGTTGGCCAATGGAATCCGTCCCAGATCATACAGCGTCAGGGTGCGCCCGTTGTTCAATTCAAACCAGAAATCCAGATCCCACGGCCAGCAAATATGATGCGACACATGTGTTTCGCCCATTGCCAGCGGCGCGGCACCCCGATGCACAATCAGTTCTTTGCCCATGCGAATAAACGGATACATTAACGGCTCCTTTAAGATTTGATGCAATTTGATCTATTGAGGGCCCGCGTCAAGCACAACGTGGCGGCAGACCGCTTGCCATATGGCTGTGCGACGCTTAGGTAATCGGGAACCAAAACAAAAGGCTGGCCAGATATGCAATCGATTTACCAAATCCTTAATCTGATCCTCGATGTGGTCTGGTTTATCATGATCGCCCATATCATCATGAGCTGGCTGATCAATTTTCAAGTGCTGAACCTGCATCAGCCGTTGGTTCAACAGGTCTGGTACGGGCTGAACAAACTGCTGGAACCTCTATACAGCCGCATCCGCCGCTTTCTGCCTGCGATGCAGGGTCTGGACCTTGCGCCGCTGGTGGCGTTCATCGGCATCATCGTGTTGCGAATTATCCTCAGGAATAACGCCTCGTTCTTTTATTCGTATTAGGTTGTGCCAAACGCCCCCGAACTCCTATCAACCGTTTTCGGTTTTGACACCTACCGCCCCGGACAGGCCGAAATTGTTGATGCCGTAGTCGAGGGGCGCAACACACTTGCGATCATGCCCACCGGCGGCGGTAAATCCCTGTGTTTCCAACTGCCCGCCCTGATGCGCGATGGCGTTACCGTCGTTATTTCCCCCCTTATTGCCCTGATGCGCGATCAAGTCCGTGCGCTGCGCGAAGCAGGGGTTGAGGCGGGCGCGCTGACTTCGGGCAATACGGACGAAGAAACCGAATACGTTTACGCGGTGGCCAACGATGGCCGCTTGAAAATCCTCTATATGGCCCCCGAACGCCTCGCCTCCTCCGGCACCTTGGCGTTCCTGCAACGGATCAACACCAGCCTGATCGCGGTGGACGAGGCCCACTGCGTTTCCCAATGGGGCCATGATTTCCGCCCTGATTATTTGCGCATCGGCAACCTTCGCAAAACCCTGAACGTGCAGCTCGCCGCCTTCACCGCGACGGCGGACGAGGAAACCCGCGCCGAGATCATCACGCGCCTGTTTGAAGACACCGATCCCGCCGTGTTCCTGCACGGGTTCGATCGCCCCAATATCCATTTGCGGTTCGAGGCCAAGGATTCACCGCGCCGTCAGATCCTCGAATTCGCCGCGGCTCGCAAGGGCCAGCCCGGCATCGTTTACTGCGCCACCCGCAAGAAAACCGAAGGCATTGCCAAGGCGTTGAATGATGCGGGTCACAGTGCCTGTCATTATCATGCGGGCATGGAAGCCGGGGACCGTCGTGTGGTTGAGCAACGTTTTCAGGTCGAAGATGGTTTGATCGTGGTGGCCACCGTGGCCTTTGGTATGGGGGTCGATAAACCCGATATCCGCTGGGTCGCCCACGCCGATCTGCCCAAGTCCATCGAATCCTATTATCAGGAAATTGGCCGCTCGGGCCGTGATGGCGCGCCTGCCGAAACCCTGACCCTGTTTGGCCCCGAAGACATTCGTTTGCGTCGCACCCAAATCGACGAGGGCCTCGCGCCTCCCGAAATGCGCGCCGCCGATCATGCCCGTCTGAACGCCCTGCTGGGTCTGGCCGAGTCACTGGGCTGTCGCCGTCAAAAGCTGCTCGCGTTCTTTGGTGAGGAAAGCGAGCCCTGTGGCAATTGTGATCTATGCGAGGTTCCACCTGAAACCTTTGACGGCACCACGGCCGTGCGCATGGCCCTGTCCGCGATCCTGCGCACCGGTGAATATTTTGGTGGGGGGCATCTGATCGACATCCTGATCGGCAACGTAACCGACAAGGTGCAGCAACGCGGCCACGATATGATACCGACCTTTGGCGTGGGCAAGGAATACAGCCGCAATGAATGGCAGGCGATATTCCGGCAGATGATGGGGCATGATTTGATCCGCCCCGACTCTGAACGGTTCGGGGCGTTTCGCATGACCCAGATTGCCCGGCCCATTTTGCGTGACGAGGCGACGATTGAACTGCGCCGCGACACCATCCGGCTTGCCAAAAACACCCGTCGCCCCGCCATTAAAACGCTCGTCTCGGACGAAGATGCGCCGCTGTTGTCCGCGCTTAAGGCCAAGCGCCGTGCCTTGGCAGAAGAGGCCCGCGCGCCAGCCTATATCATCTTCAACGACCGCACGCTGATCGAGATGGCCGAGGCCCGCCCAAAGACGCTGGATGATATGGCCGGCATTGGCGGTGTGGGCGCAAAGAAACTGGAGAAATACGGCGAAATTTTTCTGGAAATCATCACCGGCGAAGCCGCCGCACCGACCCATCCATCACGTCGCAAACTTGCGGGGCGGGATGCGGGTGCGATTTATGACCGTTTGCTTGATGCGCAAGGGACGCTTGCACGCGGATCGGACGGGACCGGTAAACCAATGAGCTGTTCTGCGTCGTTGCTGGCCAAAGTTGCCAGCGCAAAACCTGCGGATATATCCGCGATGGAACGGCTGCTGGGGGACAAAAAAGCACTGCGTTTCGGCGCTGCGTTTCTGGATGTGTTGAACGGAGAGGATGCGTAAATGCTTATGGTTATTTCGCCAGCCAAACGGCTGGATACAAAGGCAGCGGCAACGCCGAATGAAACGTTTCCTGCCCTTCAGAACGCGGCGAATGATCTGGCTGGATATGGCCGTGACCTGTCGCCTGCTGATCTGCAAAAGCTGATGGCGATTAGTGAAAACCTGGCGCGGTTGAATGCAGACCGCTTTGCTAATTTTGCCGATGTATCGACGCCGGACAATGCCAAACAAGCGGCGCTGTTTTTTGCCGGTGATACCTATGCCGGTCTTGAGGCGGCATCATTGGATACCGAGCAAATGGATTGGGCGCAGGACCATCTGCGCATCCTGTCCGGCCTATACGGCCTGCTGCGCCCGCGCGATTTGATCCAGCCGTATCGTCTGGAAATGGGTAGCCGTTTGAAAACGGCGCGGGGCAAAAATCTGTATGAATACTGGGGCGACAGATTATCGCTGGCGCTGAATAAAGCGGCGACAGATATGGGTAGCGACACATTGGTCAACTGCGCTTCGGTCGAATATTTTGGCGCGGTTGATATGGGCGCACTAAAGCTGCGGGTGATCATGCCTGTGTTCATGGAGGAAAAAGCGGGCACGCCCAAGATCGTCAGCTTTTTTGCCAAAAAGGCTCGTGGCGCGATGGCGCGGTTTATGATCGAGCGGCGGATCACCGACCCTGAAGGGTTGAAGGATTTTGACACTGGCGGTTACCGGTTCAATGCGGGCATGTCCAAAGGTGATCGTTGGGTTTTCTTACGGGATTATCCAGAAGCCTGATCCCGAACTGCCCCACAAGTTACGAGGTCAGCGCCACCCGCCCCGCACCATCCAGAACCCAGCAATCGCATCCCTCGAACACAACGGTTGTCAGGAATTTGTCATATCCCGCCCCTGTATCCAGATTAACCCGATTGCCATAATGCATGGGCGTATCAACCGGCGTGTGGCCATGCACGATCAGGGCCTCGAACGGCAGCACCTCCACATGAAACGGCCCTCTGATCCACAGTAGATCATCCTCGATTTGATCGGCCAGCGCCACACCGGGCAAGATACCGGCATGGACAAAGGCAACGTCGCCAAAGTGGTGCATCAACGGCATATCCACCAGAAACTTTTTGTGTGAATCAGGAACGGCACGCTGAATTTCACTGTGCGGCGTGTCGGCGCTAACGCCATAAGAGGCCAGCGTTTCAATCCCGCCAAGGCGCGGGTGCAGCCATGTCAATTCAGTCGTTAACCGTGGGTCGTGGTAATCGGGATACTCCAGAAACCCCGCAAACATCCGGTCATGATTGCCCTTGACCGTTAGCCAAGGCTCGCCCCGCGCAATCCCGTCAATCAAATGCTGGATCACGCCTTTGCTGTCAGGTCCACGATCAGTCAAATCACCCAGATGCACGATAGGGGCGTCCATATCACCTGTGCACGCGCGATCCGCCGCGATCCGTTCATGTGCCGCATGCAACATGCCGATTTGCCCGTGAATGTCGCCGATTGCATAGATGCGCATTGCCTGCTCCCTTTTCATACTCGCACCAAAACCAATGGCCCCTGAATGTCTATAGCGCTTTGCATTTAGATCGACCTAAGGAGCATTAGAATTCACCCACTCTTGGGGTGAACTCTGTTTCAGGTAAAATGCAAATTGCTTCAGAGGGCCAATGGTAACCTCGTTGTGATCTGCGCTAGCCGATGCTGAATTCCAGTGGCTTGATTAACTGGAACATACCGGTGCCATCCAGATCACTGATCGCTTTGTTAGACATCTGGTTGTCGACATACAACAGCGCAATCGCATCTTCGCCTACGCCCGAACGCCCAAGTGTAAAGTTGGCAATGTTGACGTTGTTTTCGGCCAGAACCCGCCCCAGGGTGCCGATGATGCCGGGCACATCCTTGTTGGTAGTGTAGAGCATATGTTCACCGATCTCGGCGTCGATATTGATGCCTTTTATCTGGATAAACCTTGGTTTGCCATCGCTGAATACGGTGCCTGCGATGGTGCGTTCACGGCTATCGGTCACAACGGTCAGTTTAATATACCCGTCAAACACGCCGGTTTTTTCCTGTGTTGTTTTCGAGATATTGATGCCACGATCTTTGGCAATCACCGGCGCTGAAACCATGTTCACTTCGGGATTGCTGGCCTGCATGATACCCGCAATCGCACTACAGCTTAACGCCTCTAGGTTCATTGCAGTGACCGTGCCATCGTATAGGATGTTGATGGCTTTGATTGGATCGTCTGTCAACTGGCCAACGAATGATCCCAGATGCTCTGCCAGATCCAGCCACGGCCCCATGACCTTGGCTTCCTCGGCGGTAACCGATGGCATGTTCAGCGCGTTGGTAACGGCCCCTGTCAGCAGATAATCTGACATTTGTTCGGCCACTTGCACGGCGACGTTTTCTTGTGCCTCCGAGGTGGACGCGCCCAGATGCGGGGTGCAGACCACGTTTGGCAGACCGAATAGCGGGCTATCGGTGGCAGGCTCGACCTCGAAAACGTCAAATGCGGCACCGGCCACATGGCCTGACCTGATCGCGTCGGCCAAGGCGGCCTCGTCGACCAGTCCACCACGGGCACAATTGATCACCCGCACGCCGGGCTTCATTTTGGCGATCGCGTCGGCGTTCAGGATACCGCGGGTTTTGTCGGTTAGCGGCACATGCAGAGTGATGAAATTGGCACGTTTCAGCAGGTCATCCAGTTCAACCTTTTCAACACCGATTATTGCGGCGCGTTCATCGGATAGGAAGGGGTCATACGCGACCACTTTCATCTTGAGGCCAAGCGCGCGGTCGGCCACGATAGTGCCGATATTGCCCGCCCCGATCAGGCCAAGAACCTTGGCGGTGATCTCGGTGCCCATAAAACGGGATTTTTCCCATTTACCGGCTTGGGTCGAAGCGTTGGCCTCGGGGATTTGACGCGCCACGGCCATCATCAGGGATATCGCGTGCTCGGCCGTGGTGATTGAATTACCGAACGGCGTGTTCATCACGATCACCCCTTTTTTCGAGGCTGCCGGAATGTCGACATTATCAACCCCGATGCCGGCGCGGGCGATGACCTTCAGGTTATCGGCGTCCGCTAGCAGTTTTGGCGTGACTTTGGTGTTGGACCGGATGGCGAGGCCATCGTATTTGCCGATGATGTCCTGCAAGGCGGCCTTGTCTTTGCCAAGGTCGGGCATGAAATCCACATCAATGCCGCGATCCCGAAAGATTTGCACGGCAGTTTCTGAGAGTTTGTCGGATACGAGAACTTTGGGTGCCATGTTGTAGGCTCCTTTGAATTGAAATTTGGGTAGGGGGCCTATTGGCCGCCCTGAATTATGCGTTGATTTCGGCGTTAAATGCCCAGTCGAGCCAAGGCATCAGTGCGGCCAGATCGGCCGTTTCGACCGTTCCCCCGCACCAGATACGCAGACCCGCAGGCGCGTCACGATAAGCACCGATGTCATAGGCGACACCCGCATCTTCCAGCCGTTTGGCAACAGCTTTGGCAAATGCCGCACCGTCTTTGATGCGGGCATCATTGAACTTCAGGCAAACCGAGGTGTTGGAGCGCAGCGCCGGATCATCGGCAAGAAATTCCAGCCAGTCGTGGGTGTCCACAAACGTCTCTAACACTGTGGTATTCGCGTCTGCGCGGCCAATCATGCCCTTTAAGCCACCAACCGATTTGGCCCAGTCCAGCGCCACCAGATAATCCTCAACGGCCAGCATAGACGGCGTGTTGATCGTGGCACCGCTAAAGATACCGTCGATCAGTTTGCCGCCTTTGGTCAGGCGGAAAATTTTCGGCATTGGCCACGGCGGGGTGTAGCTTTCCAGCCGTTCAACCGCACGCGGTGACAGGATCAGCATCCCGTGCGCCGCTTCGCCGCCCAGCACTTTTTGCCAACTGAATGTGGTGACATCCAGCTTGTCCCACGGCAGGTCCATCGCAAAGGCCGCCGAGGTGGCGTCGCAGATGGTCAGGCCCGCGTGATCGGACGGAATGAAATCACCGTTGGGAACCCGCACGCCTGACGTTGTGCCGTTCCATGTGAACACCACGTCGGCATCAAAATCGACCGCTGACAGATCAACGATCTGCCCGTAATCGGCGGTGGTGATCTTGGCGTCCAGCTTCAGCTGTTTCACAACGTCTGTAACCCAGCCTGCGCCGAAACTTTCCCACGCTAGCATCTCAACCGGATGTGCGCCCAGTAATGACCACAGCGCCATTTCCATCGCCCCTGTATCGGACGCAGGCACGATGCCGATTTTGTAGGTGGCCGGAATGCCCAGCACCTCGCGGGTGGTCTCGATGGCGGCTTTGAGTTTGGATTTACCAATGGCAGCGCGATGCGAACGGCCAAGCGGCGCGTCAGTCAGGGCATTCAGGGTCCATTGGGGGTTTTTGGCACAAGGGCCGGATGAAAAACGCGGATTTTCCGGTCGCGTGACCGGTTGTGTAGGTATAGACATGGTATCCTTCCAGATATAATGCCCCTCGTTGGGGAGGGGTAGCCCACTTGCGGTGCTATCGCCGCAATGGCGGTGGCGCAACCCTGAAATCTGCGATATGCGGCAATTATTCCTGAAAAAACGACATAAAGGTTATGAGAGATGTTTGTAGTCACCTTGCTTTGCAATCCTGCCAGCCCTGTGGTCGGGCCTGCTGTGGTCGAGTCTTTGCGCAATGCTTGGGGTGGGGGCGATGCGGTTTGGCTCGCCCCTGATGTGGCGGCGGAATTCGAGACCGCTATGGTGCCGGACAACCGTTGGGATGTTTGGGCCGATCTGCAAAAGATGGGTATTGATCTGGTGGTGCAACCTGTTTCGGGGCGGCGCAAGATGATGCTTCTGGCCGATATGGACAGCACCATGATCGAGCAGGAATGCATTGACGAGTTGGCCGCCGAGGCGGGGATCGGTGCGCGTGTAGCCGAAATTACGGCGCGCGCGATGGATGGGAAACTGGATTTCGAGGCCTCGCTGCGGGAACGGGTTGGTTTGCTGAAAGGGCTCGATTCAGCCGTAATAGAGGCTGTTTTGGCCAATAGGATCACGTATATGTCCGGTGGCAAGGTGCTGCTGGCAACGATGAAGGCGAACGGGGCTTATGCGGCGCTGGTGTCAGGCGGGTTTACCGCATTTACCGCGATGGTAGCGGATGAATTGGGGTTTGACGAGAACCGCGCCAATACGCTGCTGATCAAGGATGACAAGCTGACCGGCGAGGTGGGCGAACCAATATTGGGACGCGAAGCCAAGGTGTCGGCGTTGAACGAAATCACGACGCGGTTGGGTCTGGGCGCGGATCAGGTGATGGCCGTCGGGGACGGGGCCAATGATCTAGGCATGTTGGGGCTGGCAGGCGCCGGTGTTGCATTACACGCCAAGCCTTCGGTGGCCGCTGAATGCGACATCCGGATCAATCACGGCGACTTAACGGCGTTGCTGTATATTCAGGGCTATAATCTTGAGGGCTTCGCCTAAGTCATTTCTTTGGTAGGCCGGATATACCCCGTGGTGATGTCGTTGCAGTTCTTGATCGGGGCATTCATCCGTTTCAACGTGGCGGGATGATTAGGGTCTAATACGCCCAATTTCACCAATATCGTGGCGATTGCACATTCCGAAGCACGGAAGGTTCCGTCGGCTATTTTCACCGCAACGCCCAGTTTTAGTTCGGGGATGATGGCGATGTAGACGGCCTCGGCGCCAGTTTTCAGGGCCACGCGTCCGTCCATGGCGCGCATCAGTTCAGTACAAGCGCGGCCTTCACCAGCAACCAGTTCGGGGAAGGCTGTCATGGCTTGAACCAGCGTCGCGGCGGCGCGTTCGCGCACCGTGGCTCCGTCTTCGGAAGCGCCCGCAAAGAAGGCCATCGCGCGGGCAAAGCCGTGCATGGTGGTGGCAAAATTGGGGGCCGAGCAGCCATCAATGGCAAAGCCGGGGCTATCCATACCTGTGACATCTTCAAACGCCTCGCGCACTGCCAGTTGCACGGGGTGGTCGGCATCAACGTATTCAGACCCACCACCCAGATGCTTGTTCAGGGTAAGAAAACCCGAGTGCTTGCCCGAGCAATTGTTGTGCATCTGGCAGGGTTTTTCACCCGCGCGGATCAGGGCGTGGTGGGCCTCGACATCCTTAGGGTCGTGCGACCCGCAGCGCAGGTCATCATCAGTGAGGTCAAGCGCCTCTAACCATGCCGAAACGCGGTCAGTATGGATGGCGGCGCTGTTATGCGAGGCACAGGAAAGTGCCAGTTGATCGGTGGTCAGACCAGCGGCCGCAGCGGCCCCGCTTTCGATCAATGGTAGCGCCTGAATCATCTTGGAGGAGGAGCGCGGCAGGATCACCTGATCAGGATCGCCCCACGCCTGAACGATGTTGCCAGAGGCATCACAAATCACCGCGTGCCCCATGTGAATGGATTCAAGAAAGTCGCCGCGCCAGATTTCGGCCATCGGAACAGGGGGCAGAACAGGGTTTGTCATCACGTTTCCTCTGCGCATTGCGCGAAATTTTGCCAACGGGGCTTTTATTTATAGGCGATAATACGTTAATGTGTATGTATCGAGTTGAGAACACGCCCGCCCGAAGAAAAGGTCAACCTAAAATGACCACTGGCGCGGCATAAATTGAGGCAGAAACAGCTGGAGGCTGTGAGAATATGAAATCATTTTTGGCAACAACTATGGGCGCAGCACTTGTCGCTATTGTGGCAACGGGCGCAATTGCCCAGCAATCAACGAACCGCGTTGCAGCAAAGACCGACTGGAGCGTATTTGTCGAGGATGACCCGACAGAATGCTGGGCCGTGTCCAGCCCCAAAGAAACAGTAAACACTAAAGACGGGCGCGTTGTTGTGGTGCGTCGCAGTGAAATCCTGTTGTTCGTGTCATATCGGCCCGGATCAGGCGTGAAATCAGAATTGTCGTTTACCGGTGGCTATCCGTTTGCCAACGGGTCAACCGTTTCGGCACAGATTGGCAGCAACACCTATGAGTTTTTCACCTCGGGTGAAAATGCGTGGCCTGCATCGCCGTCTGAGGATGCGAAAATCATTTCAGCCATGAAACGCGGTGCCGAAGTTACATTTACCGGCCGATCCGGACGCGGCACTGTGACCAAAGACAAGTTTTCGTTGCTTGGGTTCACCGCGGCTGTTGAAGAGGCTGCCAAGCGCTGCACACAATAGGGCGACCCTGCGATAGTTATTGATGCACCCTGTCGTTCGCGGCGGGGTGTTTTGCTTGGTAATGGGCAGACGAATCCTATATGGGTCGCATTCAACCCCGATGGAGAGAATGAAATGACGGCAACGGCCCCGATCACGCAGGATGTTGTGACCATACCGCGCAAAGGTGCGACGGATGGTTTGGTGAACCTTGTCGGGTTGACCCGCGATGCCTTGCGCGAGGTGCTTATCGGCGCGGGGATTCCCGAGAAGCAAGGCAAGATGCGGGCAGGGCAGATCTGGCAATGGATGTACCAAAAGGGTGTGCGCGATTTTGCCCTTATGACCAACTTGTCAAAAGACATCCGTTTGATGCTGGCCGATACATTTGTGGTGGCGGTGCCTGAGGTTGTGACCAAGCAGGTGTCCGTGGATGGCACCCGCAAGTATTTGGTGCGCATTGACGGCGGTCACGAAGTCGAGATTGTTTACATCCCCGAAGAGGGGCGCGGCACGCTGTGCATTTCTTCGCAAGTGGGATGCACGTTGACCTGTTCATTCTGCCATACCGGCACGCAGCGATTGGTGCGTAACCTGACAGCAGCCGAGATTATCGGCCAAGTCATGGTAGCGCGGGATGATTTGGGGGAATGGCCCACGTTAGGTGTGCCTAACCCGCCCGAAGCGCGGCTTTTGTCCAACATTGTGCTGATGGGCATGGGCGAGCCTTTGTATAATTTCGAGGCGGTGCGCGACGCGATGAAGATTGCGATGGACCCCGAGGGGATTTCGCTGTCACGTCGCCGCATTACGCTATCAACCAGCGGTGTGGTGCCCGAAATTGCCCGCACAGCCGACGAGATCGGCTGCATGTTGGCAGTGTCATTTCACGCGACCACGGACGAGGTGCGCGACGGTCTAGTGCCGATCAACAAGAAGTGGAACATCGAGGCGCTGCTGGACGCGCTGCGGGCTTACCCCAAGGCTAGTAATTCAGAGCGCATTACATTCGAGTATGTGATGCTGAAGGGCGTGAACGACAGTGACGAGGATGCGCTGCGTCTGGTGCAACTGATCAAGGGCATTCCGGCCAAGATCAACCTAATCCCGTTTAACGAATGGCCCGGCGCCCCTTATGAACGCTCATCCAACAACCGCATCCGCGCATTTTCGGATATTGTGTATAACGCGGGCTATTCATCACCGGTGCGCAAACCGCGCGGCGAAGATATTATGGCGGCCTGTGGGCAGTTGAAATCCGAGAGCGAGCGGGTGAGGAAAAACAAGAAAAAGGTTGAGGTCGAGCAGTAGGAGGGGAAATGAAAATGCTTGCGATTGAAATGGTTCAGAGTCAGAAATATGGCGCGATATTGGATTTTGTTATTTCGGGCCGCTCTCTCCTAAAAGAAATTGAGCGTCGCGAGTATGATTACGTGCCTCGCTTGGGCTCCGAAATGATTCCGACTGATGTTGAAACGAGAGAAGTGCTTTTGCTTGAAAAAGCTGACGATCTCCCAAACGGGAGGGCCGCACTATATATTTGTCCATGTGGTGACTATGATTGTGGCATAATTTCCGCGAGCATTACGCGAGAGGACAAACATATTATTTGGAGCGACATCAGCTACGAAAATGAAGCTGATGATGAGTTGATACCGCTTGATAGACTTGGCCCATACCGCTTTGAAGAAAAACAGTATCGCCAAGCCATTATGGGCGAGCACAATAGAGACTGAACCTAATAAAGCAGTCCGGTTGCTCTACTAGCCCTCCCAATTCTCGATAATATCAACCGCCTCTTGCCCCGTTTCCACAAACTTGAACAAGTCCAGATCATCGGCTGAAATCGTGCCCGCATCTGACAGCGCTTCCCAGTTGATAATGCTGCGCCAGAACGCCTCGCCAAACAGCAGGAACGGGATGCGCTGCATCCGGCCAGTCTGGATCAGGGTCAGCGCCTCGAATGTTTCGTCTAACGTACCAAACCCGCCGGGGAATACGGCAACCGCTTTGGCGCGCATCAGGAAGTGCATTTTACGAATGGCGAAATAGTGAAAGTTAAAGCACAGATCAGGCGTCACATATTCATTCGGGGCCTGTTCATGCGGCAACACAATGTTCAGCCCGATTGAAACGCCGCCCGCATCCAGCGCCCCACGGTTTCCGGCCTCCATCACACCGGGGCCACCACCCGTGACGATCACATTTTCCTTGCCGCCGTTGCCATTGCTTTTCAACGTCATCAGGCGGGCAAATTCACGGGCCTCGTCATAGTATTTCGACAGGTCAGCCAGTGTTTTGGTGCGGGCGCTGTCCTTTTTAGCGGGCTCGGGAATGCGCGCGCCACCAAACAAAACGATGGTTGAATCAATACCAGCCTCGTCCAGCGCCATTTCGGGCTTCAGCAACTCCAGTTGCAGACGCACGGGACGCAGCTCGTCCCGACACAGGAAATCGGCGTCCGCAAAGGCCAATGCGTATGATGGTGCGCGGGTCTGCGGGGTGTCCGGTATCTCGCGGGCGGCCTCGATATCCTGTTTCGAGTGGCGCATCGGGTGTTTACGGTGTTCTTTATTCATTACGCTTCCTTCTTCATGTCGCCAAATACTTGTGTCGCATTGTGCCGTGTCAAACTTCTGTCTATATGCTCAATTCGAACTAGGCCATACACGTTTACGAGGGAACGCACATGTCAAACGCACAACTGGAATCCGCAATCGAGGCCGCGTGGGATGCACGCGATACGATTTCACCCGCCACAACCGGCGAGGCCCGCGAGGTGATCGAGGAGACCTTGAATGCTTTGGATAGTGGCAGTTTGCGGGTGGCCGAAAAGCAGCAGGATGGCAGCTGGCATGTGAACCAATGGGCCAAAAAGGCGGTTCTGCTTGGGTTCCGCATCAAGGATATGGAACCAATGGAGGGTGGCCCGCAAGGCGCTGGCTGGTGGGACAAGGTTGACAGCAAGTTCAAGGGTTGGGGGCCGAACCAGTGGGCCGCGGCAGGGTTTCGGGCGGTGCCGGGCGCGATTGCCCGCAAATCGGCGTTCATTGCCCCGGGCGTGGTTTTGATGCCGTCATTCGTGAATTTGGGTGCCTATGTGGACGAGGGCACGATGGTCGATACTTGGGCCTCGGTGGGGTCATGTGCGCAGATTGGCAAGAACGTGCATCTGTCGGGCGGTGTGGGCATTGGTGGTGTGTTAGAGCCTATGCAGGCCGGCCCAACCATCATCGAGGACAACTGTTTTATCGGCGCACGTTCCGAGGTGGTTGAAGGCGTGATCATCCGCGAGGGCGCAGTTCTGGGAATGGGTGTTTACATCGGCCAATCGACCAAGATCGTGGATCGTGAAACGGGTGAATTTACTTACGGCGAAGTGCCGCCCTATTCGGTGGTGGTGTCAGGCACCATGCCGTCCAAGAACGGCGTTAATCTTTATTGTGCGGTGATTGTGAAACGGGTGGACGAGCGCACGCGCTCCAAAACCGCAATTAACGAGCTGTTGCGTGACTGATAAACCCAAAAAGAAGCCCTCGCGCCAGCAGGTCTATACCCTGCTGGTCGAAGTGGGCCGCATGGATGGCGACGGGTTGCCCAAAGGGGCGACCGGTGCGGCATTGATGATCTATGCCAGCGGCGTGGATGAACCCGAAGCGGTGCGCGAAACCGTGGCGATCCTGAAGCGGGCCGATATGGCGCCGCTGGATGTGACCGGATACGGCACATTGCAGGAACGGCTGGAGCAAGGCCATGATATTTCCGAAGACGAGCAGGATTTGATGCAGCGGGCGCTGGATGAAAACAGCGTGATCGTGGCGCAGATGACGCCGTTTTTTGAGGATCAAAAACCTGCCGGAAAAGGCCGTGAAAATTGAGCACTGTTTTTCTGGACCTTGACGGCACCCTGACCGACCCGAAACCGGGCATCACCAAATCATTTATCTATGCGCTGGGAAAGCTGGGCCTGCCAACGCCCGCACCGGATGATCTGGAATGGGTGATCGGGCCTGCGTTGCTTGACAGCTTTGCCCAGTTGCAGGTGGATGATCCACAAGCTGCCGTTGATCTATATCGGGAGCGCTATACCCGTGATGGTCTGTTTGAAAACAGGGTCTATGATGGCATTCCCGACCTGTTATCGTCTTTGCGGGATGCGGGATATACTATGTGTCTGGCCACGGCCAAACCCCACGCCTATGCGCGTAAAATCATCGCGCACTTCGGGCTGGCAGAGTACCTAACGCATGAGTTTGGCCCCGAACTGGACGGCACCCGCAACAATAAGGGTGATTTGCTGGCCTATGCGCTGGATTTGACGGGGTATGATGCGGAACATTCGATCATGATCGGGGATCGGCATCACGATATTGATGCTGCACAGGCCGTGGGGATGAAATCGATCGGGGTGACGTGGGGCTATGGGTCGCTTGATGAGTTATCTGCGGCAGATGCGATTTGTCAGTCTCCCGCAGCACTGGCCCCCGCGATTGCCGATCTGTTGCCGCGTTAACCGCCGCGCACGCCAAACCATTTGCGATAGATGTCATCATAGGTGCCATTCTCGCGCAGGCGCAGCAGGCTTTGATTGAGCGGCTCGGCCAAAGGGGAATTGGGTGGCAGGATAATCCCGTAATTTTCAGGCAAAAACACCGGCCCAACGATTTGGGCTGTATGGCGCCCTTCGGTGTTGGCGTAATAGGCTAGTATCGGCGCGTCAAAAACCACAGCATCCAACTCGTTACTTTCAAAAGCGGCCAGTAGCGTTTCAAGGTCTTCATAACCGTGGTGGCGCACCTCTCGCCTATCCAGATAGCCGCTGGCGGTAGAGCCGGATGTGGTGCCAACAGATTTTCCGTGTAGATCATTGATCGAGCTAACCGAGGACTTGATTTCGGCAATCGTCAGTGTCGCCGTGACTCTGGCGACCACCAGCGAGACAATGAACAGGGACGAGACAACCAGCAAAACGCCAAACAGGCGGCCAAAGATCGAGCGAGGCACACGTTCCTCGAACCCGCCATTTACCACCAGATTAAGCGCCCACCAAAAGGCCGGAAACATGGCTTTGCGGGCGGGCATGTCGAAATATGCCTCGTGATTTCGTTCAAACCGCCACATCAACATGCCGCCAGCAAACAGCACGGCAAAGGACAGGGCGATGGCCAGAAACAGATCTTTCGAGAACAAGGCACGCCAGATGGACGCGCCGTTTGAACGGTCGGAATGGGTCATGATTTGCAGGCCGGATTCAAAGATCGGGTGGCTGAAATCAAAGCGGCCCTCGCGGTTGGCTGTGATCGAGATGTTGGCGATGGCCGCGTCAACCGTGCCATTATCGACCATATCGAGCATTTCTGAAAACTGGCCCGCGCGCACAAATTTGGAGTCGCGGCGCATGTCTTTCATTAATGCCGTCCACAGCTCGACACTAAAGCCGGTGTCAGCGCCATCTTGTGTCATTGAAAACGGCGGGCGGGTAACAGTGGAAACCCGCAAGGTCTGGGCTGTCGCCATTGAACAGAAAATGCTGGCCAATAAGGCCGTAAACAATAAAATACGCATGATTAGCCCCCCCGTAGCAGTATTAGTGCAACATGGGGCAGGGAAAAACAATCCGGAAATAGTTAGTGGAACGCAGCGGCTTGCAGGGTCATTGCCTCGTATGATCGCAGTAACGGGCGTGCCATTTCTTTGTGGTGTGGTACATCGGTGGCTGGCAGGCCACACAGCAAAGTTGATTTCAGCATATCGGGGTTGTTGGCGATCTGGCCCACGAACAGGCTCTCCATCCGGCATCCGGCCACGGTGATAATTTCGTGGTGGTCAAACAAAAGCTGATACAAACGGATATTGTCGGTTTTTACAGGTTCAAGGACCACATTGACTTTGTTGGTTAGGTGCCGCGCCTCGACCAGCACGCTTTCGACGCCGAACAAGTATTCGATCTCGGTATTCTCGAAAACAAGCCTTTGTTCAGGGGCAACCAGAATATCGCGGGTTAGTCCAAAATAGGGTGCCCGCAGGCGCAACGGTTGAAACAATCCGCGTGTCGGGACGCACCGCTCGCAAATCCAGCGGATGGGTTGCGGGCCATTATCAACAGTTGTGACAAGGTCACCGCATTTAAGAGCCTCGATCTGGACCGGCCCGTTCGGGGTGTCTATCGGGGAATGACCGGCAATGCTGGGCGTAAACCCAACGGGCTCGATCTGGTCCGATACGCCCAGAAAGGTGATGCTGGAATCTGTATGGGCAGGCGAATTTTGCTGCAATATTGCGTCAATTATTTTCAGGGGTACCGGTAGGGGGGTATTTATCTCTGTCTGGTTAAGGGTGCCATGCTCGGGGCTTTCGACGGACAGCAGCGCCGATTTATCCTGCATGTCCCATGTAAACGTAATCCGTAACTGCGTGTGTGTTTCGGATGTGTTTCCTGCCACCGATAGGGTGCTGCCTAATTTCCCGTACCGAACGTCGGTTTTGACTGCGCCGTGCCCGTCTATCGAAAGAGAAAAATCGCACACTATATCGCCAGAAATACTGCATTGCAGCAATTGTACCGCACTTGGGGTTGTCCGATCAACGGTGGCTTCAACGATAATGCTGCCACGTTCCAGAAATTCCAACCCAGGATCAGGTTGCAGGGCCATCGCCGTTGACGGGATGTGGGTCGGTGCGCAAAGCATCGACATTGGCACGTCATTTTTGGCTAGCCAGATCATTCCCATTGTCTAAAGAACCCGATTGGCAAGATGCACCATCGCGCTGCAAACAGCAGGCGGGGTGGGGGTGCATCCGGTTTGGGGTTTGCTGGGCAAGTGCGGTATCCTTGTGGTGTTAAATATTAGGCGGCCATGCTGTTAGAAACTAGAATTTGCGCCTCGTATCTACGCAATGTCCGGCGTGCAGACGGGCTGTATCCAAGCCCGGTATCAGGATCTATTTCAGGGAAAAGGGCGCAAATTTCGTCAACAATGTCCTGTTCAAAGGCGTGACTTGTCTGTGGCCCTGGTAAGAAACTTTCGGTGGTAAGCCCTTCGGAAAAGATAACCTGATGGCGATCAAACAGCAGGTGGACATACGTCACATCCCCGCCTTCCTGTATGCGGACGGATTTATCATTCACCAGATCTTTGGCGGCCACCAGAACCTCGGCTTCGCCAAACAGCAACTCGGCTAGGCTATCACGGATCAGGACGCGGTGCTGAGGCGAGACCAGCAATGTGCGGTGATCGCCAAAGGTTCCGGCAGCAATGCGCACAGGGGCGAAACTGGCCTTGGCGGGCACGGTGCGTTGACCGATCCAGCGCAAGGGCTGGGGGCCCTCATCATGGGTCATCACCAGATCGCCGGGTTGCAGGGTTTCTACCGCCACTTCGCCATCCGGTGTCAGGATCATGGTGCCACTAACAAAACACGGGATTTTATCAATCGTAACGAAGCCGACATCGGTATCACCGGTCGAGCTTTGGATGCCGTAGGTAAAGCTGATTTCATCAACATCGGCATCTCCGACAACGTTCAGGGTGCCATCGGCGTTCAGGGTGACTGTTTCACCTGAGGGAAGCGTTATGGTGGTGCCAATAGTCACGGCGATACCGTTGAGGTGCGTAATTGTCAGCGTGCCGCTAGTGGAGTTGATGTCATTGCCCAGGACATCAATGATGCGGGTGCCATTGGCATACATGGTAGATGAATCGTCAATTGCCACCAGCGTGGTCTGTAGGCTGTCACCCGCAATCAGCAGGTTGGTATCATACGCAGAATCGCCCTGATCGGCGACACCGATACGAATGGAATTAACCACACCCGGATTAACCGGTATGGTCAAGGTTAACGTGATTGTCAGCCCGTCCATTTCGGTGTTGAAGGCATCTGATGTATTGTCGAGGTACTGGTTTTCATTGCTGCCTGAATTGATGTTCTGAACGTCGGCATCGCCGTTACCGACTGACATCTCCACGTAGGATCCGTTGATCCAGACACCGATGATATCGGAATACGAAGCCCAGTATTCCGGGTATTCTTCGGAGCTGAGCGTGAACTGCATTGTCAGTGTATCACCCGTCGGGATGAAATCGATATCCATAATCGAGGCGTCATAAGTGCTGCCACCCGCAATCGCGTTAAACCCTGCATCATTGTTGACGCCACTGGTGTTTGTGGATGTGCCTGCATTTTGGTTGGACTGGCCGTTGGAGTTGGTGAAATCCCTTGCCCTGCCCGTGGAAAGGATAACACCTGTATCGCCAGGGGTCGCGTTTGGAGAAACTGAATCGCCATCTGAATAGATGCCCGACGATCGATTGTCGCCAGTATAGCTGGCGCTGACAACGGTAACGCCATTGCCAAAGATCTCGTTTGCCATCTGCAATGCAGTGGCATTTATGTTAATCGGCAGTTCTGATGCTGCTACCATGCCTGTCTCCATCATCGGAAACAGCGCAAACGCCTGTTCGGGATTTATCCCGTTGCCCCGTATCAGGGACATTTTCTACTCGGTTCGGACCTCGTTGGATCCTACGTTTGCCCTGCCTCGGGTCAGTATTGTTTTGAGGATATAAACAACAAAATGTCGTGTTGTTAACCCTTTACGAACACTTTCTCGCTTAAGGCGAGCGATTATGTATCATGCGGGCAACAGGATCGGGGGGTTGTGCGCGTTACAGTGTTCGGCCTAACTATATGTTGATGTTCAGGACCAAGGAGGCACTAATGATTTCCCCGATAGACCCCGTTCAATTAACCGCAGATCTGTTGCGGTGCCCGTCGGTAACGCCGCTTGAGGGCGGCGCACTGGTGATTTTAGAGGCCCTCCTAACGGACGCGGGGTTTTCCTGCACGCGTGTGGACCGCGGCGAGGTTTCAAACCTGTTTGCCCGCTGGGGGGGCAAGGGTCACGCCCGCACCTTCGGGTTTAACGGCCATACCGATGTGGTGCCTGTGGGGGACGAAGCGGCATGGAGCTGTGATCCGTTTTGCGGCGACATTGTTGATGGCTGGCTGTGGGGGCGCGGGGCGACCGATATGAAATCGGGCGTGGCCGCTTTTGCCGCCGCTGCGATTGATTTTGTGCGGGCTACACCGCCTGACGGGGCAATCATTCTGGCGATCACCGGTGATGAAGAGGGCGATGCGGTAGACGGCACTGTGGCGTTGTTGGACTGGATGGATACGAAAAGCGAAGCAATGAGCGCTTGCATCGTTGGCGAGCCAACCTGCCCCGATGTGATGGGCGAGATGATGAAGATCGGGCGGCGCGGATCAATGACAGCCTATTTCACCGTGAAAGGCGTGCAGGGGCATTCGGCCTATCCACACCGCGCCAACAACCCGCTACCGCCGATGGCGCGATTGATGGATCGGCTGGCGTCGCATGTACTGGATGACGGCACCGAACATTTTGACGCCTCGACACTGGCGGTGACCACGATTGATACAGGAAACACGGCAAATAATGTTATTCCATCTGAATGTCGTGCCACAGTGAATATCCGGTTCAATGACGCGCATTCATCCGCATCAGTTACCGAATGGTTGCAGGGCGAAGCGGACAAGGTTGCGGATGATGCCGGTGTGCAAATCGGTATGGAGATAAAGATTTCGGGGGAAAGCTTCATCACCCCCCCTGGCCCGTTGTCCGATTTGGTCGCGGCGGCGGTTCAGGCCGAAACCGGCGTCACCCCTGTGATGTCCACATCAGGCGGCACCTCGGACGCGCGGTTCGTCAAAGACCACTGTCCGGTGGTTGAATTCGGCCTAGTCGGCAAAACCATGCATCAGGTGGATGAACGGGTCGAGGTGGCGCAAATTACCCAGCTAAAAGACATCTACACGCGGATAATCAGTGACTATTTCGCCTAAATACCGGCCACGATTGGTGGTGATGATCAAAGAACCACGCTTGGGCCACGTGAAAACCCGCCTTGGTCAAGGAATGGGGGCGGTGCCTGCAACATGGTGGTTTCGCCATCAGGTTATGCGGCTGCTGCGCGAGGTGGATGACCCGCGCTGGCAGGTTATTTTGGCGGTTTCCCCTAATGTGGAAGGAATGCAAAGCCGTATCTGGCCCGCGCATCTACCTCGCGCAACGCAGGGGCGCGGTGATCTGGGGGGGCGCATGGAGCGGCTGTTGCGGGATGCTCCCAAGGGGCCTGTGGTGCTGATAGGTGGCGACATTCCCGGGATTAAACGGCACCACATAGCCGATGCTTTTGCCAAATTGGGCAAGAATAGAGCCGTATTTGGCCCAGCAAAGGACGGTGGCTACTGGCTGGTCGGGCTAAAGCGCACCACGCCACCGCCACGCGGAATGTTCAAGGGTGTGCGCTGGTCTACAAAGCACGCGCTGGCTGACACCTTGGCCACAATGCCGGATTATGCGCCAGCGATGGTGGCAACGTTGCAGGATGTGGACACAGTTGCGGACCTTGCCAAGATTGCACGATGACGCCGCCCTTTCGCCGTGCTAGATCAGCGTTATGAAAAGTATACCCACAAAACAGGAAGTCCTGACATGGATTTCCGATAACCCGACCCTGACCAGCAAACGCGACATCGCCCGTGCCTTTGGCATCAAGGGCGCAGCGCGGATTGATCTGAAACGCATCCTGCGCGAGTTGGAGGGCGAAGGGCATCTACAAAAACGCCATAAAACCTATCGTGATCCGGATAAACTACCGCCAGTCAGTGTGTTGCAGGTGATGGCCCCCGATGCGGACGGCGATCTATACGCCCGCCCGATGGAATGGCATGGCGAAGGGGAGGAACCGCGCATTTTGCTGGTGCTGAAAGGCTCTGACCCCGCACTGGGCGAAAATGACCGGATACTTGGGCGATTGACCGAGGTTAAGGGCGAGGAGCACCAATACGAGGGCCGCCTGATCCGCCGCATCGGAACCAACCCGATAAAAGTGCTCGGGGTGTTTCGTAAACATTCCGACGGTGGACGGATCACGCCGATCGACAAGGGCAGCGATAAGGAATGGCAGGTTTCTGAACGCGATGTGAACGGCGCCAAAGATGGCGAGTTGGTCGAGGCAGAGCGTTCAGGACCGAAAAACCGTATGGGCCTACCAAACGCGCGGATTACCAGCCGTTTAGGCGATCCGTCCCAACCAAGGGCTGTGTCGTTGATTGCGATTCATCAACATGGCATTCCGGACCAGTTTCCTGATGCCGTGATTGCCGAGGCGGACAAGGCCAAACCAGCGCCGCTGGGCAAACGCGAAGATTTGCGCGATATGGCGCTGCTGACCATTGATCCGGCCGATGCGCGGGACCACGATGATGCCTGTTACGCCCACGCCGATGATGATCCTAAAAACAAGGGCGGCCATGTGGTCTGGGTGGCGATTGCCGATGTGGCTCATTACGTGACGCCGGGGTCCGAACTGGACGTCGAGGCCCGCAAGCGCGGCAACTCCACCTATTTCCCTGATCGGGTTGTGCCAATGTTGCCAGACCGTCTGTCGGGCGATTTGTGCAGCTTGCATGAAGGGGTGCCGCGGGCCTGTATTGCGGTGCGCATGGTGCTGGATTCGCATGGTCAGAAAATCAGCCACCGCTTTACCCGCGCGATGATGAAATCTGTCGCATCATTGAACTATGTCGAGGTTCAAGAAGCGATTGATGGCAAACCCAACGAGAAGACAAAACCACTGCTTTCTGCTGTATTAGAGCCGCTTTATGCAGCCTATTACGCGCTGGTCACGGCCCGCAAGCAGCGCCAGCCGCTAGAACTGGACCTGCCGGAGCGCAAAATTATTTTGGCCGAGGACGGCACGGTTACAGCGGTGGATTTCCGTGACCGGCTGGATGCGCACAAGATGATCGAGGAATTCATGGTGCTGGCCAATGTTGCCGCTGCCGAAGAACTGGTGAGCAAACGCACGCCGCTGCTGTTTCGGGTGCATGAGGAGCCAAGCCCGGAAAAACTGGACGCGTTGCGTGAGACCGCGAAATCGGCTGGCTTGGTTCTGGCCAAAGGACAGGTTCTGCAAACGCGGCATTTGAACAATCTGCTTACGCAAGCCGAGGGCACTGAATTCGACGAGCAGATCAATCTGTCCACGCTACGCTCAATGACGCAGGCCTATTACGGGCAGGAAAATTTCGGCCACTTCGGACTGGCGCTAAAGAATTACGCGCATTTTACCTCGCCAATCAGGCGCTATTCTGACCTGATTGTGCACCGTGCTTTGGTGTCCGCGAACAAATGGGGCAAGGACGGGTTGTCGCCGCAAGAGATCGAAAATCTTGAGGCCACCGCCAAGCACATTTCCGACACCGAGCGCCGTTCGATGATGGCGGAACGCGATACCACGGATCGTTATCTGGCGTCCTATTTGTCAGAACGGATAGGGGCAGAATTTCCGGCCCGTATTGCCGGTATTGCCAAATTTGGCGTATTTGCGCGGTTGAATGAAACAGGGGCCGACGGTTTAATCCCGATCCGCACCTTGGGCCGTGAATATTTCCGCTATGATCCCGACAATCAGACCCTAACCGGCGAGGAAACAGGTGTTACGCTGGGGCTGGGTGTGCCGGTGACAGTCCGATTGGCCGAAGCTGTGCCGGTGACGGGCGGCTTGATACTGGAGCTGTTGACAGTGGATGGTAAGGCTATGCCAAAAAGTAGTGGCGCGCGCAGGGGGCGCGGGCCGGTGCGTCGCAAGGCCAACAAATCCCGCAAGAAGGCGACCAAGACCAAGCGCAAAGTATCGCGCACTCGCTAAGATTACGGGATGTGGTAAAGGGCTTCGCGCATGCGGGCGATGTAACCCGTCAGCATGTTGTCATTTTTAACCAATGAACTGACCTCGGTTGGCAGCGGGACCGAGGCAAGGCCTGACAGCATCGGGCACACACTGGCATCCGCAGCGGTAGGGGCATCACCAAACAGATAGGGTTTATCGCCCAATTGTAGCTTGATGGCTTCAAAGGTCTTTTGCCACCCGCTCGGCGCGCTCTGACTCGGTAAACCGACCGATGCCTTGGGTATGCAGACCCGCGCGCAGGGTTTTGCGGATTTTCCCCGTGATAAACCCGCGCATTGCTTTCGGGATCATGCCAAAAAATGTATCGCGGGTGATTGGCCATGTATCGTCCCGCAGCCAACGGTCTGCCACCAGATGGAAATACAGATGTTCCTCGGCCATGCGGATAATGGCCCGCGAGGTGGCACGCTCGCTATCGGTTAAACCCTTGTCAAAATCGGCCCCCTGTTGCTCCAGATAGGCACGGATGTTTTCGCTGTCGGAGATCATACGCTCGCCAACCTTCAAAACCGGAAATTTTGCCTTGGGCATTTTGCGCACGTCGGCTTGGCTGTTCTTCCACTCCTGGCCAGACATATTCAGTAGGCAAATAGCCTTGATTGCAAAGGGGCTGCCGCCAGGTTCACCAAAATGGGTGGGGAAGGTCAGTAGGTTTAGCATTGTATTTCTCCTGTTCCTTTCCTTCTTTATATATTACGCATACTGTCAATTATTGTCAGTATGATGTACCCTGCCTGCATGTCCCGAACTGACCGGCTGTTGCAAGCCATGCGCAACCTGCCCAGCCCCGTTACGGCGGCGCGGTTGGCGGATGAAACCGTGATGAACCATACCATATCAAGAGTTTGCCGCCGTTGAAATTATCCTAATTCGCCCTAATGCTCGTCGAATCGCCTCCATCCAAACAGTTTTACACGCCTGTCATTCAGACCATGCAAAAGCCAGAGAGCGAACCAAAAGGGGGGCTTATGGATTGTAATTGCCACCGCTCGGGCTTGAGTTTGGAAAGCGCATTGGCTGGGATCATCTGTCGGCTTTACCCACACGGCGGCCCTACGATCAGGAATAACGCGTCCTGCTAAATTTTGTGCCCTAGCCGCTTTGAATTTTGTAGGCACTAAGCGGGCAAGCAAGATAAACGCCGAATTCCTGACCGATGTCACAGCTGACGCGGGCGTGGACTTTGCCTTGACGGTCAATAAACCGCTGATTGTCCTCAACGGGGAATATGCCTTCGTGCCAGATGTTTGCGTGAATGTATAATCCGTGCGATCCATCGCACCAGAATGCAACCACCGTATCGGGCGAGAAATCATCACCGGGCAAAGCCAACGGCACGATAAACGGTTTATTATCAATCGGGTGAAACATCTGCCCACCGTCAGGATGATAATTCATATGCCATAACAGCACTTGATCACGCGGGGCGGTTTGCCGGTCTGTTAGTTCCTTTTGCGGGTCCGTTGACCAACCCAGAACATAGTTGCCGTTAACGGCGTCATTCTCGCCATACAGCACATCGCCTTTCCAGTTGCAGGAAAAAACGCCCTCGACCCAGCCGCCTTCATCCCCCGTGCCCTCGTCAATCGGACGCCACCCCTGTGCGGGCCAGCGGGTGATCTCGATCTCGAAGTTGTCAGGGTCCGAAACAAGGTAGCCATAGCCTTTTACGCTGTCATTGGTGGCGCGGATCAGGGGCACATTGTACGACGGTAGGGACGGTTTGTCTTTGGCTTCAAAGATGTATTCAGGGGCGTTCATGACTTAGCTTGGTGGCAATGGGCGTCAACAATGCGCTGAACCATCGGGGCGTAATGTGAAAACGGTTTTGTCTCCAGATCGCCCCGTTTTCCTGCCTCGTCGTAATACCGCACTTTGATGATTTCCGCCAAATTCGGGTTCTTCTCGAACGCTTCCACCTCTGTATCACTCATTGGCCCGCCCTGAAGATTCAACGAATGGATCGAGGCCTCGGACAGGCGTTTGAAATACTCCGGTTTGACGGCGCAAAGGTAGCGTTTGGCGGCAACGTGGTAGCGCACGCAATCGGTGACCAACGTAGGGAAATAGGCTTCCAGCACTTCGGCGCCAGCTTCTTCGTGCAGACGGTCCTTTGTGTCATCCATCGAAAAGGTGCCGAATTCGCTGGTGAAATGGCCGATGTCATGCAGCAGGGCCGAAACGACAATCACGTCAGGCTCGCCAGCTTTTTCAGCGAAATGTGCGCCTTGTAGCATATGCTCGGCCATGGTGACGGGTTCGCCCAGATATTCCTCGCCGCCGCGCCGCTCAAAAATATCACCAAGAAAGGTAACGATGTTTTGCGGGGACAGGGTGCTGAAATCAGGTTTGCTCATTATGTCGCCTCAGTAATTATACTCGCCATAAATCTTGGTTAAATCGCCGCCCCATTCGCCGTGGTATTTATCCAGTAACTCGTCCGCAGGCACCTTGCCGCTTTCGACGCTGTCAATCAACGCGTTCAGGAAGTGACGCTCGTCCAGCACCATGCCACCGGCACCGGGTTTGGCGCGGGCCATCAACCCCGCTTCGGAAATCGCCAGAACCTCGCGGGCCAGATCCTGCATTTTCACGCCGCCAACTTCGGCTTGCAGCGCATCAACCGATGCCGCCACCCGCCATTCTTCGCGGGTTTCTGCATCCCAGTCTTTGACCAGATCCCAAGCGGCATCCAGCGCATCCTGATCATACATCAGCCCCGTCCAGAACGCGGGCAGCGCACAGAGGCGACGCCAAGGGCCACCATCGGCCCCGCGCATTTCCATGTATTGCTTGATGCGGGCCTCGGGGAAGGCGGTGGTCAGGTGGTCGGCCCAATCCGACATCCTGGGTTTTTCACCAGGCAATGCAGGCAATTCACCTTTCAGGAAATCACGGAACGATTGGCCAAGCGCGTTGATATATTTCCCGTCGCGGTAAACAAAATACATCGGCACATCCAGCGCGTATTCGGCATAGCGTTCAAACCCCATGCCATCCTCGAACACAAAGGGCAGCATCCCCGTGCGCGCCGGATCAAGATCGCGCCAGATGCGGGACCGCCAGCTTTTGTGGCCATTCACCTTGCCTTCAAAAAACGGCGAATTGGCAAACAGCGCGGTGGCCACGGGTTGCAGCGCCAACGCCACGCGGAATTTCTTGACCATGTCGGCCTCGGACCCGAAATCAAGGTTCACCTGAACCGTGCAGGTGCGATACATCATCTGTGTGCCGTGGGTGCCGACCTTGTCCATGTAATCGGTCATCAACGCGTAACGCCCTTTGGGCATCACCGGCATTTCCTCGTGGGTCCAGATTGGTGCTGCCCCCAGCCCGATGAACCGCACGCCAGCGCCATCGGCCACTGATTGCACCTCGCGCAGGTGGATGTTGACCTCGTCACAGGTTTCATGGATCGAACACAGTGGCGCGCCGGACAATTCCAGCTGACCACCCGGCTCAAGGCTCACATTCGCGCCGTTCTTTTCCAGCCCGATAATGTTGCCGGCCTCCAGAACAGGGGTCCAGCCGAACTGGTCGCGCAGCCCCTCAAGCACCGATTTGATCGAATGGCGCCCCTCGTAAGGCAACGGTTGGTGGGTATCTTTGCAATAGCCGAATTTCTCGTGCTCGGTGCCGATGCGCCAATCATCTTTTGGCTTGCAACCGTCAGCCAGATACTGGGCCAGTTCGGAGTGGTTTTCAATGGGGGCGCTGCCGCCGGATTGGGGAATGGACATTTAACGGGTCTCGCTCTGTTCGCTATGTTTAGGATTCAGAGTTGGGTGCAAATGTGAGGGATGTCAATGCGGGCTGTTTGTATCTTTCTGCCAGATCACGATCGGGTGAGAGGACAGCGCGTTGAGCGCGTGCAACATGCGCTGTGTCTCGAACCCTTTCAGCACACCGAAGGCATCGAATAAATCCTCGGAATGTTCCGCATCCGTCGGGATGGACAGCGGCTTGCGTCCAGGCTCGACCAACACCCAGTGATGCGCAGCCCCCTCGGTTGGGTGCAATTCGACCTGCGTTAAGGCCTCGATCGAGACTGTTCCGCCCTCAAGTGGGCCAAAATAGATCACTTCGCGCTCGTCCACCTGCACCACGCCCGCCCCGCCATCGCCAATGCGAAACCGTGACCGCTGAATGCCGGTGAAAACCGTTACTGCGCCAATGGCGGTGAGGATCCAGCCAAAAACGGCGATCAGGCCAAAAGATGTGGCCGCCAGCCAGCCGCCCCACGCCAAAACCGCCAGCCCAATTACCACTTCGCGCCAACGCCAGAACAGCGCCCTTGTTTCCGGTCTGATGAAACTATGCACGTTTATTCCTTTCCCAGATTAGGAAATAGGCGGGAACGACCGTTGCCGAGGCCTGAATCGTCTTCTCGATATCGGCCCCGATGAAATTCTCCAAGGTGTCGAGAATCCCCTGCATTTGGGCCACCGGACCCGCCATGCGCACCGGTGGTTCGGACTGTAGATAGAAAACCCAGTAAAAATCTTCATCAAACGGGCCATCTCCCGTGGTTTCAATTTCGATTTTCACCACATCGTTCAAGGCAAAACTGCGCTCGCTTTCGGGGTCAGTCAGGGTGGTGTCCGGCCCAACGTATCGACCCAGCATCCCCTTGCTCCGATCAAGCGGGTTCCAATGCAAGTCCCGATGAATGCGTAAATAGAGATAACCGCCGCAACTAATGATGACAACAATCCACCAGAACAGGGTTCCGGCCAAGTATTTATCAACCAGCAGGATGAAGGCGCTGATGGCCGCCAAGGTTACACCGACAACAGCATAGCCTTTTATGTCTTTTTCATACCGCTTTAATATTTGCCGGTCCTTGTCATCCATCACCAATCCCCCAACGTGGATTGCCACAGGGTCAGCGCCGCAACCGCAGCCGTGTCGGCCCGTAAAATGCGCGGGCCGAGGCTGATTTTGGTCACATAGGGCAGGGCGGATAATTTGGCGCGTTCCTCATCGCTAAAGCCACCTTCGGGGCCGATCAGGATGGCCCATTTCTGAAGGTTGGACTGCGCCTCAAGGGTCTGTTTCGCGCCGATTAGGGCCTCATCGCAGAATATCAGTTGGCGGTCGGGCGGCCAGTCAGCCAGCACTGCGTCCAGTTTACGAATATCGGTCACCTCGGGCACATAGGTGCCGCCGCATTGCTCGGCCGCCTCAAGCGCGTGGGCTTGTAGGCGGTCGACGCGAATGCGGTCTGAATTGGTGAAACGGGTTTGCACCGGCATGATCCTAGCGGCCCCCATTTCAGCCGCCTTTTCCACGATAAAATCCGTGCGGGCCTTTTTGATCGGGGCGAACAACAGCCATAAATCAGGCGGCATTAGCAACGGGCGGGTTTGCTCAAGGCATTGCAGGCTGCCTTTGCGTTTGCCTGCCTCGGCAACCTCGGCCAGATACTCGCCATCGCGCCCGTTAAATAACAGCACCCGCGCACCGATTTTCAGCCGCATCACCCCGAAAAGGTAATGCGCCTGATTTTGGGACAAAGGAATGGTTTGCCCCTCGGCCAAATCTTGCGTTACACAGAGCCTGATTTTTGCGTCTTTCATGGAACCGACCATATGCCCGACCTGCCAGATACTCCAGAGCCCACAGGCCAAGTTTCTGATGCCGTTACAGGCAACTGGGTTGATACCATAGCACCCGCGTGGACGCGGCCCTATTTGCGCCTGTCCCGCGCGGATCGCCCAATCGGAACATGGCTGTTGTTGTTGCCCTGTTGGTGGGGCGTGTTGTTGGCGGCGCTTTCGGGCGGGAATTTCACGCGCTTTGATCTTTGGATCATCATGGCCTGCGCTGCGGGTGCGTGGCTGATGCGCGGGGCAGGCTGCACATGGAATGACATTACTGACCGGAAAATCGACGCAAAGGTCGAGCGCACCCGCTCGCGCCCCATCCCGTCGGGGCAGGTTAGCGTCAAGGGTGCTGCCACATGGATGGCGCTGCAATCATTGGTCGCCCTCGCTATATTGCTGACGTTCAACACCAACGCTATTCTGTTGGGTGTTGCGTCATTGGCGCTGGTGGCGATTTATCCTTTCGCCAAGCGGTTCACATGGTGGCCGCAGGTGTTCCTTGGCCTCGCATTCAACTGGGGCGCCTTGCTGGCATGGACGGCGCATAGCGGTCAGTTGGGATGGCCCGCCGTTCTTCTATACATCGCGGGCATATCATGGACCCTGTTTTATGACACGATCTATGCCCACCAGGATACCGAAGATGACGCCCTGATCGGGGTGAAATCAACCGCCCGCCTGTTTGGCGAAAACTCCGAAAAATGGCTGCGTGGTTTCATGATGCTGTCGGTCCTGCTGCTGGCGATAGCGATTATTCTGGCCTTACTGGACAACGACAATCCGCTGGTGATGGTCATTGCCCTTGGCGGCCCTTGGGCGTTTGGCTGGCATCTGGCATGGCAAATGCGCCTGCTGGATACCGAAAACCCTGAAACCTGCCTGCAGCTTTTCCGCGCAAACCGTAATTCCGGCCTGATTATTGCGCTGTTTCTTGCCGTTGCGCTTTTGCTATGATTGCACCTAGAATGTATGCGGCCTAGACAGGTAAAAACCAATACGGACAACCAGACCCAATATGCGTATTTCCTCAATCATCCTGATCCTCGCAACATTTCTGATTGCAGGGGTTGTCAGCACCTTCGGGGCCATGCGGGCTGCCGACTTTGTTGAAAAAAGATCACTTGCCGATGTGACTGACGCGCTGGTTGCCAATGACCACGCCTGGGTTGCGGTGCATGTTGACGGATTGCAGGTTGAACTAACCGGCACAGCCCCGGACGAGGCCACGCGATTTCGCGCCCTTGGTGTGACCAATAGCATCGTGGATGCAGAACGGGTGATCGACAGCATGGATGTGGTTGATGCCGCCGCCATCACCGCGCCGAAATTCTCGATCGAGATATTGCGCAACGATGCGGGCGTGTCACTGATTGGTCTGATCCCCAGCAGCACCGACCGTGGTGAAATCATATCCTCTATTGAACAACTGGCAAACGGCACCCGTGTTACCGATATGCTGGATGCTTCCGATTATCCCGCCCCTGATGGCTGGGATGAAGCACTCAGGTTTGGCCTGAATGCCCTGCGCCCCCTGCCAAAATCCAAGATTTCGATCACCGATGAACGGGTTGCCGTTACCGCAATTTCCGGCAGCATCGAGGAAAAGCACAGAATCGAGGCCGACCTTGTGCGCCGCGCACCGCAAGGCATGGTGCTAATCACCAACATCACCGCCCCGCGCCCCGTGATCACCCCCTTTACCCTGCGCTTTATCATTGATGGCGAGGTCACGCGCTTTGATGCCTGTTCGGCCGACACCGAAAAAACTCACGCGACGATCATCAAGGCAGCACTTGCTGCGGGCCTGAACGGCAAAACCGAATGCACCATCGGGCTGGGCGTGCCAACCCCGTTCTGGGGCGCGGCTGTGGCCAGCGGGATTGCGGCGCTAAAGGTTATGGGCGGCGGCACCATCACCTATTCCGATGCCGACATCACGCTTGTTGCGCTTGATACCACCCCGCAATCCACGTTTGACCGTGTGATTGGCGAATTGGAAGCGGCCCTGCCTGAAGTGTTCTCGCTCCATTCTGTTCTGCCCGAACCGGTTGAAATTGATGGCACCGGTGAAGGCGTAGGCCCACCCGAATTTGTGGCCACCCGCAGCCCAGAAGGGCAGGTGCAACTGCGCGGACGGGTGACCGATGCCCGCACCCGTAACGCCGTTGACAGCTATGCACGGGCGCGGTTCGGCAGTCAGGCCGTTTACGGGGCGACCCGTCTGGACGAAGAACTGCCCGATGGCTGGCCCTTGCGCGTTCTGGCCGGGATCGAGGCGTTGGCCGAGTTGAGCCACGGCAGTGTTGTGGTGCAGGAAAACTTTGTCGATGTGCGCGGCGTTACCGGCAATCCGGATGCCAGTGCCAGCATTGCGCGGCTGCTGTCCGAAAAGCTGGGCGCGTCGGAAAACTACGCCATTGATGTAACATACGAGAAAAAGCTGGATCCGGTCGCGGGCCTTCTTAAACCTGCCGAATGTGTTGACGAGATCAACACGGTGCTGCACGAGCGCAAAATCAGTTTTGCCCCTGGCTCTGCCGAACTGGATACAGGCGGGCGTGCCGTTGTTGACCGGCTGGCCGAAATCCTCAATGGTTGCGACAAGGCCAAGATAGAAATCGCTGGCCACACCGACAGTCAGGGCCGCGAAGAGATGAACCAGTCCTTGTCCCAAGCGCGCGCCGAAGCAGTGCTGCAGGGGTTGATCGCACGACGTATCCTGACATCAGGCTTAACAGCCGTTGGTTACGGCGAAGCCACGCCAATCGCCGACAATGATTCCGAAGAGGGCCGCGAGGCAAACCGCCGGATTGAATTTACCCTGATCGTGCCGGAAAAGATCGAAGAAGAAGAAACTGCGCTGGAACAGATGGAAGATGCGCCAGTAGAAACCGATGCGTCCGGCACTGACACCACCCAACCTGAAACGGCCCAATCTGAAACTGGAGAAGCCACCGATGAACAGAACTGAATTTATCACTGCCATCGCGGTTATTCTATTTGTCGCCTTTGTGCTGGGCTGGTTTGCCCATTGGCTGCTGCACAAATTCACCCGCGTATCGCAATCGGATCTGGGTGAACTGGACAACATGGCCCAGTCGCTGCACGAAGCCGAAGAAACCCGCGATCAGGCAATCACCTATTTGCAACAACGCGAAGCCGAGATGACCAATCAATTGACCCAGACCGAGGCCGAATTGTCGGCGGCGATGGATGGCTTGCGTGCGGCACGCCATGAAGCGGAAGAATTGCGTGCCTATATTGATCGACCGGTTAGCGGTTAGGCGGCGAACGCTACCACTTTGACAAGGCGTCTTCGTCCTCAGCCTTGGCATCGACCCATTCAGCCCCGTCTGTGGTGAATTCCTTCTTCCAGAACGGCGCGCGGGATTTCAAGTAATCCATCAAAAATTGCGCCGCCTCGAATGCATCCAACCGATGCGGTGATGCCGTGGCAACCATCATGATCATATCGCCAGGGCGCAAAATGCCATACCGATGGATGATCAGGCTGTCCTTCAAATTCCAGCGCTTCACGGCTTCGGCTTCAATGCCTGCCAGCGCGCTTTCGGTCATGCCAGGGTAATGCTCGATCTCCATACGGTCCAGATCACCATCCGGCGTGTTGCGCACGATACCGGTGAAATTGACCACAGCTCCGGCATCATCACGCCCCAGAGCAAAGGCCTGCACCTCGGCCCCCAGATCAAACGCGGCCTCTTGAACCCGCACGGTCATATCAGCCGCCCGTCATCGGTGGAAAAAACGCAACTTCGCGCGCGCCAGCCAGTGGTGTGTCAAACTCGCACAGCTCCTGATCGACGGCGACGCGTAATGCTGAGACATCTTCAAACGCGGCGGCATAGCGATCCTCGCGCAGCTTCAGTTCGGCCACCAGATCGGCGACTGTAATGGCCGATGTTTCAACCTGTTCTTTCGGTAATCCGATGCGCTCGCGCACCCATGCAAAATACAGAACGTCAATCATTTCGTATCATCCCTAAGAAACGGTAGCGCTTTTACAAAGTAATCCCACCCCGTAATCATCGTCAGCGCCGCCGCGATCCACAGCAGGGCAATGCCACCGTAATAGCTCCACGTGGCACCGGTCTGAACCCAGATCAAGCCAGCCAAGTCTTCGACCTGCCCCGTCAGAACGGCGTCTATCATCTGCGGGTCCATCGCTTCGGTCAGTTCCACAAACTTGTCGGCAAAAATCCCTTGCGAAAACAAAACCGCAATCGCGATCATCTGCGCCGTAGTTTTCCATTTCGCCAGATTGGTCACCTTCAGTTTGCTGGCTTTGTCGCCCAGAAACTCGCGCAGGCCCGAAACGAACACCTCGCGAAAGAAAATCATCGTGGCGGGTAGTAAAATCCATGCCTTCACGCCTGAAAACCCGATGATCACCAGCAGCGCAATCAGCACCATCGCCTTGTCGGCAATCGGGTCCAACATCGCGCCGAACTTGCTTTCCTGTTTCCAGGCCCGCGCCAGATAACCATCCAGGAAATCAGTCAAGGCAGCCGTCACAAACAGGATCAGAGCGAACCAGTCCGCCCACGGGGTGTTGAAATACAAAAACATCACCGCCAAAGCGGGGGCTGCGAGCAGGCGCAGCACAGTCAGGATGTTCGGCACGTTCCAAGTCATAAGATCAACCTTACCCCGTCATGCTTTGTCATGGAAGAAGTCATAGAGCGTTTCTGCCATTCTGTTGGAAATTCCTTCGACTTTCTTCAAATCCTCTAGTCCCGCGCGGCTGACTGCTTTGGCGCTACCGAAATATGCCAATAACGCCCGTTTTCGGGCCGCGCCCACGCCCGGAACCCCGTCCAGCGGCGTTGCGCCCATTGCCTTGGCCCGTTTGGCGCGGTGGGTGCCAATAGCAAAGCGATGCACCTCGTCGCGCATCCGCTGCACGAAATAGAGCACGGGATCATTATGGCGCAGCGCGAACGGGCGTTTGCCGCGGCGGTGAAATTCCTCTTTGCCAGCGTCACGGTCCTCGCCTTTGGCCACCCCGATCATTGCAATATCGCTCACGCCATATTCGCGCATAATCTCGGCCACGGCACTGACTTGCCCCGCGCCGCCGTCGATCAACAACAGGTCGGGCCAATTCTCGCCCTTACGTTCGGGGTCTTCTTTCAGAAGCCGCTTGAACCGCCGCCCCAGAACCTCTTTCATCATGCCGAAATCATCGCCTGCCACGATATCTTCGCCCTTGATGTTAAATTTGCGATACTGGCTTTTCATATAGCCCTCGGGCCCCGCCACGATCATGGCACCAACCGCGTGTGCCCCCTGAATATGCGAGTTGTCATAAACCTCGATCCGTTTGGGCGGGCCGTCCAGATCAAAGGATTCGGCCAGCCCTTTCAGCAGCTTGGTTTGGGTCGCGGTTTCCGCCATCCGCCGCGCAAGGCTTTCGCGGGCGTTTCGCGCGGCCCCCTCGATCAACTCGGCCTTTTCGCCACGCATGGGCACAGTGATCGCCACTTTGCGGTCGGCCTTTTGGCTTAGGGCTTCTTGCATCAAATCATCGTTTTCAATCGGGTGTGAGAGCAGGATCAGCTTAGGCGGCAGTTTGTTATCATAGAACTGCCCGACAAACGCCTCCAGCACCTCGGCCTCGTCTGCACCGGCGCCCGTGCGCGGATAGAAATCCTTGTTACCCCAGTTCTGGTTGGCGCGGATGAAAAACACCTGAACGCAAGCCTGCCCGCCTTCCATATGCAGGGCAATCACGTCGGCCTCGGTCACGCCGCGCGGGTTGATGCCCTGCACTTGCTGCACTTGGGTCAGTGCCTTGATCCGGTCGCGCAGGGCGGCGGCGCGCTCGAACTCCATCGCGTCGCTGGCCACCTGCATTTGCACGGCCAATTCCGCCTGCACCTTGGTTGATTTGCCAGCCAAAAACTGTTCGGCGTCCCGCACCAAACCCGCATAACCCGCCTCGCTGATATGCCCGACACACGGCCCCGAGCAGCGCTTGATCTGATACAGCAAACAGGGGCGCGTTCGGCTGGTAAACATCGCGTCTGAACAGTTGCGCAGCAGGAAAATTTTTTGCAACTGGTTCAGCACACGGTTCACCGCCCCCGCACTGGCAAAGGGGCCGAAATAGCTGCCTGGCTCGGCCTTGCGCCCACGATGCTTTTTGATCTGGGCATAGGGGTGGGATTTGGCCAGCAGGATACTGGGAAATGATTTATCATCACGCAGCAGCACATTGTAATACGGTTTTAGCTGCTTGATCAGGTTTTGCTCTAGCAGCAGGGCCTCGGTTTCGGTCTTGGTGGTCAGAAACATCATCGAGGCGGTCTGATGGATCATCCGCGCAATGCGCACCGTATGTCCGTGCGGGTTGGCATAGTTCGACACCCGCTTTTTTAGGTGCCGCGCCTTGCCGACATATAAAACGCGCCCCTGCGCATCCAGCATCCGGTAAACCCCCGGGCTGCCGTCGAGCGTATTCAGATACCCGCGCACACGCTCGTGTCCCGTTACGGGGGTGTCGCCTGATTTATCGCTTTGTTTGTCGCTCATTTAGCGCCCCGAAGTGATTCCTGTCTTGGCTGCATCTTATCCGTTGTGAGGCAAGAGAAAACATCTCCACCGTATCTGTGGATAAACCTGTATGTAACTTTGCCGGATGCCTATTTTTCTGTTTGTTTCTGGCATTTTCATCGATTTGCCTAATTTTTAGGCAGTATTGTAAGCCATTGATATTGCTGTGAATTATTATTAACCCGCGCCAAATCATTGAAATCGTTAACAAAAACGTAACAGTAATGTGACCGAATAGTCAAAAGTGCACAAGTTTCCCTAGAGGTATCCAAATGGTTGCGCCATTTCTACTCAACCCCAAGTATATCTGCGGTGTTCCAAGCCAGGTTTTGACCGCCATCAACACATAGCAATTGCCCCGTAACGGCGGGCGCATCCAGAAAATACCCCAAGGCGGCGGTTATGTCCTCGGGGTTCGCGCCACGGCCCAGCGGCACGTTTTTTCGCTGATTGGCAAAGTGTTCTTCTGATTGACGGATGCCGCGCAATGTTGGCCCCGGCCCGATGGCGTTGACCCTGATGTCGGGGGCCAATGCTTGGGCGGCGGTTTGGGTGAGCGCCCACAGCCCCATTTTGGCAATCGTATAGGTCATGAATTCCGGCGTCAGTTTGCGCACCCGCTGGTCCAGCATATTGACCACCAAAGCTTGCGATATTGGCTCGCCGTTTTCATCTGGTATGGCCTTGGGCGACTGGGCTGCGAAATTCTGCGTCAACACAAATGGGGCGCGAAGGTTTGATCCGATATGCCGGTCCCAACTTTCCTGCGTTGCGGTTTGCAGCGTGTCATACTCAAAGATCGAAGCGTTGTTGACCAAGCAGGTCAGCCGGCCGTCCAGCCCATCCGATGCGCGTTTGATCAAGCCTTGGGTTGCGTCCTCGTCCAGCAGATCAGCCTGCAATGCCACGGCGCGTTGGCCCATCGCCTCAATCTCGGTCACCAATGATGCCGCGTCCCCCCCAGAACTGGCGTAATGCACCGCCACATCAAACCCGCGTCCTGCCAGATACAGCGCCATTGCACGGCCTAACCGGATGCCCGCCCCTGTAACCAATGCGCGTTTTATCATGCCCTACACCAGAATAATGATCACATAGGCCGCATAAAGCGCCGACAGAAATACGCCCCAGCCTTTGGTGATGTTTTGTTTGAAAAACACAAACGGGATCAACAGCAGCGAGGCCCCCAGCATCACCCAGATGTCAAAGCCAAGGATGCCATCGGCCACCGGAATGTCGCCGACAAAGCTGGCAATGCCGATGATCGCCAGCAGGTTGAACATGTTCGACCCAATCACATTGCCCAGCGCCACATCCGCCTGATTGCGCATCGCCGCCATTGCGGTGGTGGCCAGTTCCGGCAATGACGTGCCCACGGCCACCAAGGTTAGCCCGATCACGGTTTCGCTGATCCCGTAATCGGTTGCGATATTGACCGCGCCCTCAACCAGCAAATTGGCGCCCAGCGGCAGGCCGATCAGCCCCAGCAGCATGAAAACACCGATCTGCCACCATGGCATGCCCATGTCTGCGCCCTCGACTTCGTCTTCGTCGTTGGCGGCCCCGTTTGTCTTGTTGTTCCTGCGATGGGCACGGGCATCAATAAAGGCGTCTGACAGAACAAAACCCAGTGCCGCCAACAAGACCAGCCCATGCACCCATGTGATCGGCCCAAGGAAACACATCGCGGTAAACAGCACCGAGGCAAAGATCATGAACATATAATTTTTGCGCGTGTCGCATTCCGAGGTGTGGAAGGTGGCGATCAGGGCAGGGATGCCCAGAACCATCAATACATTCGCGGTGTTGGAGCCGACAACGTTACCCAGCGCCAATCCGGGCGCGCCATCGCCGATCGCCTGAATTGCGATTAATAATTCGGGGGCCGAGGTGCCAAAGGCCACGATTGTCAGGCTGACGATCAGGGCAGGTACACCCAACCGCAAGCTCAGGTTTACCGCACCCTTAACCAGTGCGTCGCCTGCCAACAGTAATATGACCAGCCCAAGGCCAGCGTATACCCAATCCATCCGCTAACCTTTTTTAGTGTGGCCGCAGCCACAGGGTCCGCGCCCGATGCGAAAACGCCCGCATTTCGGGCATTTTCTGGAATCCAGTTGTTTCTTGCCCGGGTAACGCAGTCGGCCAAACATTGCCAGCACAAGCATTCCGATCAAAAACAGACTGACAATTTTAACCATCATTTACAGCCCGAACCGCGCGTAATGGGCGCGTTCTTCAACGCCGTCCAGCGCGTCCGTAACCACGCGGGCACCAAACCGTTGCAGGATCGACCGTTTCACCCCGTAACGGGCAAAGCGCACCTTGTCGCCGTAACGCTGTTTCATCACAGGCACCAGATGGCCGATGCCATCAATCAGGCCGACATCTTGTGCGGCCTTACCAACCCAGATTTCGCCGGTGAACAGGTCTTTGCCCTCGGGTAATTTCCCGACGCGCCGCTTCATCACCTGCGCTTTGAAACTATCGTGGATATGTTCCAGTAACCCTTTTAGACGCTTGACGTCAGCGGGTTTTTCCGGCTGGAACGGGTCCAGCATGGATTTGGATTTTCCGGCGGTATAAACGCGGCGTTCAACCCCGTGCCGGCTGATCAGTTCGTTCACCCCGAACCCCATCGAGATCACGCCGATTGACCCGATGATCGAACTGTCGTCCACCCAGATTTCATCTGCCGCTGTTGCCAGCCAGTAGCCGCCGGAAGCGGCCACATCTTCGACAAATGCAATCACCGGGATGTCTTTTTCGTCCGACAGCCTGCGGATACGTGCCGCAATCAGCGACGATTGCACGGGCGAGCCACCGGGCGAATTGATCACCAGCGCCACGGCCTTGGGTTTGCCGCGCTTGAATGCTTTTTCAATGGCTGGCCCAAGTGTTTCATCACTCAACGACCCGCGACTGCCCGCCGAAATTACGCCGGACAGGCGAATAACTGCGACCACGGGGTCGGATTTAATAAAGGGGATCCAGCGCTTCATAAGTATGGATGTAGAGTGCCGCATCGGTGCAAACAAGGCAGATCGGAAAATCGGGCTATAGTGTTGCCAATTTAATAGGCCATCGCGCCTTTAACAGCCCGTTTCCATGCTGCGTATTTTACATCGCGCACATCGTCTGACATGGCGGGTTCAAACCGTTGTTCCAGCGCCCATTCTTGCGCAAATTCGGCCTGTGCCGGATAGATACCCGCCTTCATTCCGGCAATCCACGCCACTCCTAATGCTGTGGTCTCCAGCACGGTCGGTCGGTCAACCTGTGCGCCCAGAATGTCGGACAAAAACTGCATGGTCCAATCGCTGGCCGTCATTCCGCCATCCACCCGCAAGACAGCCGCATCGCCAGCACCTGGCCAATCCGCGCGCATGGCTTCCAGTAAATCGCGAGTTTGATAGCCTACGCTTTCCAGCGCGGCCTTTGCCATCTCTGCGGGGCCGGTGCCACGGGTCAGACCAAACACAGCGCCACGGCATTCGGCGTTCCAGTAGGGTGCGCCAAGACCGGTAAACGCGGGTACCATGACCACGTTTTGTCCATCATCAGCCGCCTGCGCCAGTGCCTGGGTTTCCGAGGCATCCTTGATAATTCCCAGCCCGTCGCGCAGCCATTGCACGGCAGCACCGGCAATGAAAATCGATCCTTCCAGTGCATAGGTGGTCACCCCGCCGAACTGATAGGCAATGGTGCCCAGCAAACGATTGTTGCTTTGCACCAATGTGCCACCCGTGTTCAGCAGCGCGAAACAGCCGGTGCCATAGGTGGATTTCATCATCCCCGGCGCAAAACATGCCTGCCCGACGGTGGCCGCCTGCTGATCCCCCGCCACCCCGCGAATGGCAATCGGGGCGCCGAACAGATCGGGCGTGGTTTGGCCAAAATCCCCGTCGCAATCGCGCACATCGGGCAGCATTGCCATTGGCACGTCCAGCAAGGCACATATTTCGGCGTCCCAGTGCCCGTTGCGGATGCTATACATCAATGTTCGCGCGGCATTGGTGGCGTCTGTGGCATGCACAGCCCCGCCCGTTAGCCGCCAGATCAGGTAGCAATCTACCGTGCCAAACAGCAGATCACCTGCCTCGGCCCGTGCGCGTGCGCCTTCGACGTTGTCCAGCAACCACTTTACCTTGGTGCCGGAAAAATACGGGTCCAGCAGCAGGCCGGTTTTGTCGGTGATCATGGCCTCGTGCCCTGCATCCTTTAGCGCCTCACAAATGCCGGATGTGCGGCGATCCTGCCAGACGATGGCATTATGGATTGGCACACCTGTCGCCTTGTCCCAGATGATCGTGGTTTCGCGCTGGTTGGTGATGCCAATCGCGGCTATGTCACCCGCGGATGCACCCGCCTGTGTCATCGCCGCTTGTGCCGTGCGGGTCACGGTTTGCCACAAATCTTCCGGATCATGCTCCACCCATCCCGACTGCGGAAAATGCTGCGCGAATTCTTCTTGGGCACTGGTCGCCACCCGCATGTGACCATCAAACAGGATTGCCCGCGATGATGTTGTACCTTGGTCTATGGCCATTACGTATGTCATGATTTCCCCCATGCGTTGGGGATAGTGTCATGTGAAATGCGATGCGGCACAAGCCCCTAGGATGTGAATACAAAAAAGGCGCACGGGTAAATGTGCGCCTTTTTGTAATTGTTGAATTAGGTGTCTAAACCCTATCCGTAAATTTCTTTCATCCGCCGGTAAGACATCAGCTCGCGGCGTTTCTCGTCCCACAGTTGCAGGCTCACACAAGACAGGCTTTCGCGGATTGTCAGGCGCTGGGCGTCTTTTAGCACCGGAAAATCGCGCAGCACTTCTTTTAGACGATAAAATGGAATGCGCGCATAGATGTGATGCACATGGTGGATGCCGATGTTTCCCGTCAGCCATTGCAGCGGTTCGGGCAATACATAATGCGAGCTGCCGTGCAGGGCGGCGTCGTGCAGGTTCCAATCCTCGTCACGGTCCCAATAGGTGTTTTCAAACTGATGCTGCACATAGAACATCCAAACGCCGATGGTTGCCCCCATGATGGTGCTGGGCAGGAAAATAAGCAGCAGCGGCATCCATCCGCCAAAATAAACGATGATCGCAAGGATGGCCACGATACCGGCATTGGTGCCAAGGGCGCTGATCCAGTATTTCGCACCGGCCTTCATCATGCCCACCGGCAGGCGGTTCATCAGCAAAAAGATGTAGGTCGGTCCGATAAGGAACAGAATGAAGGGATTGCGATAAAAGCGGTATTTGAAGCGACCCATTTTCGAAAGCGCTTTGTATTCTTCAACCGTGATCGTATCAATATCGCCCAATTCGCGCCGGTCCAGATTGCCGGATGTTGAATGGTGAATACCATGCGCCCGTTTCCAGACGTCATAGGGTGTGACGGTGAATATGCCCAACACACGGCCAACCCAGTCGCCCGATGCGCGGTTTTTGAAATACGATGAGTGGCCGCAATCATGCTGGATGATGAACAGCCGCACCACGAACACCCCGTTCGCCAGCGAAATTGCGAATGTCAGCCAGTAACTGATCGACAAGGACCACCACGCCAATGCCCAAAGTGCGATGAACGGCCCAGCGGTTGCGGCCAGCTCAAACAAGCTGCGGAACAGTTTCGGATCACGGTATTTTGCCAAATGGCGGACCCATTCACGCGTGGTTTCCGGCTCGACTAGTGCCCCTGGGGGCTGAGTATTTTCATTCATTCATTTTGCCTGTCGTTACCCAGTACATTTTTTTATAATGGATAGACGTAATCACGGGATTAACAAGGATAATAATCGGAAACAGGACAACTTGCCCTAGGGTGCGCTGTTTTTGCGCCCTATCTTTGGCTCGGTTCCTGCTTTGATTCGCTTAATATTGGCGGCATGGCGAATGTAAATCAGGATGGTCAGGATGGCACCTAATAGCAATGTCTGGCCCTGCCCCAGCATAAGCGCCCACATTGGCGACAACCCTGCCGCCATCAACCCCGCCAGCGAAGACATCCGCATTGTCATAGCAGAAAATAGCCATGTGGCGCAGGCTGCCAGCCCCAGTGGCCAGTATAATGCCAGCAATATGCCCAAAAACGTCGCCACCCCTTTGCCGCCGCGAAACCGCAGCCAGATCGGGAACAGATGGCCCAGAAATGCCGCGAGGCCAGCGATTTGTGCCGCATCTTCACCGATCAGGGCGCGGGCGATTAGCAGTGCAACCGCGCCTTTGCCAGCATCAAGCATCGCGGTGAGCGCCGCGGCGGTTTTGTTGCCGGTGCGCAGCACATTGGTGGCGCCGATGTTGCCCGACCCGATTTCGCGCAAGTTCCCCAGCCCCATGACGCGGGCAATCACTATGCCAAACGGGATCGACCCGAGCAGGTATCCGGCAATCGCTGCAACGGCGAGCATTTGATATGTGCTGGTGATATCAGGCATTATGATCCCCTTTTGAAAACTTCTACGCCGTTGACGTAGGTTGCCAACACCTTGCCCTGCATTCGTTGCTCGTCAAAGGGGGTATTTTTGGATTTTGACTGTAGCGCAAAACGGTCCATCACAAAGGGCGCATCGGGATCAAACAAAACCAGATCGGCAGGCGCCCCTTTGGTTAGGCGACCTGTATCCAGCCCCAGCCGTTTGGACGGGTTCAGCGACAGGGCGCGGAACAGGATTGGTAGGTCCATATCGCCGGAATGATACAGGCGCATGGCTGCGGGCAGCAGGGTCTCCAGCGCCACAGCACCGGATGCCGCCTCTTGATAAGGCAAGCGTTTGCTTTCCTCGTCTTGAGGGGTGTGCATCGATGAAATGATGTCTATCAATCCGCTGGCTACGGCGGCCACCAGCGCTTGGCGATCATCCTCGCTGCGCAACGGCGGTTTGACCTTGAAGAAGGTGCGGTAGTTGCCCACGTCCAACTCGTTCAGCGTCAGGTGATGGATCGATGCGCCCGCCGTTACATCCAGCCCAGCCGCTTTGGCCCGTTCCAATGCAGGCAGGGATGCTGCGGTGGAAAGGTTGTCGGCGTGATAGCGCGCGCCGGTCATTTCGACCAAAGCCAAGTCGCGCTCCAGCCCCAACCGTTCGGCCATTGGCGACACCGCAGGTAAGCCGCGCAAGGACGCAAATTTTCCGGATGTCACGGCGGCGCCTTTGGACATCACGGGATCTTGCGGATGCGCGATGACCAACGCACCAAGGCTGTTGGCGTAGGTCAGGCAGCGGGCGAACACTTTGGTGTTTTCCACCACGCGGTCGCAATCGGTGAACGCCACCGCACCGGCGTCGATTAAAAATCCGATCTCGACCATCTCGCGCCCGTCGCGCCCTTTGGTCAGGGCGGCCATCGGTAACATTTTCACCTGCGCCGTTTCACGAGCACGGCGCGCCACAAATTCCAGCACCTCGGGGCTGTCGATGGCGGGGGTGGTGTCAGGGCGCGTGACAACGGTGGTCACCCCGCCAGCGGCGGCGGCTAGCCCTGCGGTGCGATAGCTTTCCTTATGCCGCTCGCCCGGCTCGCAAACCTTGACGCCAATGTCGACAATACCCGGGGCCAGACATTTACCGCCACAGTCGATCACGTCGCCCTTGGGACTGGCGTTGATGCCGGTGATGATGCCATCCTCAACCGTCAGGCTGCCGATTTCATCGGTGCCGTTTTCAGGGTCAATCAGACGGGCGTTGGTGAAGGTGGTGGTCATGCTGCCTCTTTCTGGATGTCGCGCATCAGTCTATAAACCTGCTCGCCATCTGCTATCCGCTCAAACCCGATCTTGACCTCGTACGAGCCGTTCTTGCTGCGGCGGCGCTCGGTGGCAAAAGTGATGCTCGCCGGATCACCTGTGCTGAATTCGAGCGGTGTCTCTTTGGTGATCGGATAGGATTTCAACTTGCGGCCCCGCATCGGTATATCCGTGGCAATCAGGGCGCGTTTATCCGTCAAGGTATACCATGTGTTGCGCCGCCTGTAGGTGCTCCAGAATATCGGACCAATACCAATACCGATGCCGACGAAAAAATGGATCAGCCCGAACATCCAGAACCCGCCACCCGCTGATGCTGCCATGATCATCCAGAACAATGCAAAGCCGGAAAACGCCAACCCGAACAGGATGGTGACAAAGTTCGAGGGTTTCCAGACCATCGCGCCGTCGGGTCGCCCCTGCCAACGGATGTCCTCGTCCGCGTCTAATATGCCTTCCCAGCCGGATGGAGTGCTCATGCTTTACCCTCCTGAATGGCCCGCATCAGATCATACACATGTTGCCCGTCTGCAATCCGGTCAAAGCTGATTTTCGTCAAATAGGATGCATTGCCGGGCTGGCGGATTTCAATGGCAAACATGATGGTGGCGGGGTCTTTGCCGTCGAACTTGATATCAAAGTCGGGCTCGATCACATAGGCGGTCAGCTTGCGGCCAAGCTGCTCACGATGCATGGCGATAAAGGCACGCTTGTTGCTCAGCGAATACCACGACGCCTTGCGCACCATCGAGGCCATAACAGACGGAGCGATGGCCAGAAACGCCGCCAGCAGCAGCAAAACCAGCCCCATGATGACGGTATAACCATTGCTAAGCGGGGTGAGGAAAATCCAGATGATCCCGATGCAGGCGACGCTTAGTCCCAGCACCACGGGCAGGATATGACGCTTTTGCCAAACGATAGCGGTGTCGGGACGACCCTGCCACAGCAGGACTTCGTCCGGCTCGAATATGTCTTCCCAACCTGTGGGTGCGTCGCTCATGCTATCGCCTGATCGCGTGCGTTCAGGATGGTTTTGACTGTGGCTTCGGGATCAGCCAGATATTTCAGCATGTATTTATCACCGCTGTGGGTGATGACCTGCACGGCGGAAAACAGGGTGCGCGCGTGTTTGATGCTGGTTAGCGGGATCGAGCGTTCCGAGGGGCCGGTCAGGCGTTTATCGGTCAGGGTCCAGACCACGTCCATCGCCTCGCTTGCGACATAAATCCAGCGGATGAATATGGCAAAGATGGCTCCGACAATGCCGGTCCACGGAAACGGATTTCCAACGGCCCACAGCACACCGTACATCAGGGCAGCCCCGATGAAAAACAGCACCACATGCTCGCGGTTATAGGCCGTGCGGCTGGCGGTGATGGATTGGATGATGTGTTCATTGGGGGCGAGGTTTGTATCAGACATAATGCCCCTCCTGTCTCGATGTCCCTGAGTGTTTCTTCAATGAAATGATGGCCATTTTACTAACTCCCCGCTCTCGTTTTGCAATTCTCACAATGGTAATGAGCAGGGTCGGCGGCCATATATATATTCCCTCCGCTTGAACCAGCATATGCAGGGATATATTTGAGGCGGTATAATTTATCTTCACGGACATAACAAAGATTACAATATGGCTCGTCAACTCGTTTCCCATTGTCATCTAATTCGTAAAGGCATCCATCATCATCTTCATACTTTCCACGCTGTTCTAGTAGCAGCATAAGCTCCGCAATCTTTGCTTTGAGTGCGCGCTCATTCTCTTTTGCATCTTGGAGCGACTCCTTTGCATTTAAGAGGCTATCTACGAGATCTGAAAGACGTAGCTTCAATTCTGCAATATCCATCTTGTTGTCGATATTGCGCAGTTCTTTGGTTATCTTTAATGTTTCCGAGATGGCCGATAGGCCTGTCATAATATCCATTACACCATCACCCCTTTTGGTGCGGCATCCGCCCGTAAATTCCGTGCCAGCAAATCCATAGCGGCCATCCGCACCGCGACGCCCATTTCGACCTGCTCCTGAATGACGCTGCGGTTGATGTCATCTGCCAAGGTGCCGTCAATTTCAACGCCGCGGTTCATCGGGCCGGGGTGCATGACGATGGCGTCATCTTTGGCGTGGGACAGCTTTTCGGGGTCCAGCCCGAAGCGGTGGTAGTATTCGCGCGACGAGGGGATAAACCCGCCATCCATGCGTTCCTTTTGCAGGCGCAGCATCATCACTACATCGACGTCTTTCAGCCCTTCGCGCATGTCGTCGAACACCTCGACACCGAAATGCTCGATCCCCGAGGGCATCAACGTGGGTGGGCCGATCAGGCGGATGCGGTTTTCCATTTTGCCCAGCAACAGGATGTTGGAACGCGCCACGCGGGAATGTGCGATGTCGCCGCAAATGGCGATGCTCAGGCGGTGCAAACGACCCTTGGCGCGGCGGATGGTTAGCGCATCCAGTAGGGCCTGCGTCGGGTGCTCATGGGTGCCGTCACCAGCGTTCAGCACTGCGCAATTCACCTTTTGCGCCAGCAGGTCCACGGCACCCGAATGCGGGTGGCGCACCACTAACAAATCAGGGTGCATGGCGTTCAGGGTCAGGGCGGTATCAATCAGGGTTTCGCCCTTTTTGATGCTGCTCGCCTGCATCGCCATGTTCATCACGTCCGCCCCTAACCGCTTGCCTGCGATCTCGAAACTGGCCTGCGTGCGGGTCGAATTTTCAAAAAACATATTGATCTGGGTCAGACCCGCCAGCGTGTCGGAATGCTTCACTTGGCGTCTGTTCAGGTCGACGTATTGGTCGGCCAAATCCAGAATTGTGGTTATTTCATCGGGGTTTAGGTGCTCGATGCCAAGCAGGTGTTTTGCATTGAAGGTCATGGGCAGCTGTCCTTATTTTCCTGCTTATAGAAAAGCTGTGGCTGTGCGGCAAGGCATTTACCTTAGGCGGCATCGGGCATAGCTTGGCCCCATGGATTCTACTGAACAATATTACGAGGCCAAGGCGGCGCTGGAGTGGCAGGTCGAGCTGGGCGCGGACGAGGCGATCGGGGACGAGCCGCTGGACCGTTACGAGCTGGTGGCGGAAGCACCAAAGCCGAAAGTGGCCAAAGCCAAGCCCGCTACTGCGCCCATTCCGATGGTCGAGGTTGATGCTGTGGCGGTGGCCAAAGCGGCGGTAGCAGGGGTGGCTGATTTGGCCGGGCTTGAGGCGACGTTGGCAGCGTTTGAGCTGTGTGAATTAAAGCGCGGGGCACGTAATCTGGTGTTTGCCGATGGCAACCCTGCTGCCCGCGTGATGATCATTGGCGAGGCCCCCGGGCGGGACGAGGACCGCGAGGGCAAGCCCTTTGTCGGGCGGGCCGGAATGCTGCTGGACCGGATGCTGGCGGCGATTGATCTGGGGCGTGACGGGCCTGATCCTGCGGCCAGTGTTTACATCACCAATATCCTGCCGTGGCGCCCCCCCCAGAACCGTGATCCGTCGCCCGAAGAAATCGCCATGCTGCGCCCGTTCGTTACGCGCCATATCGAACTTGTCGCGCCAGATTTGATCGTGCTGATGGGCAACATTTCCTGTCTGGCGATGCTGGGGCGCAAGGGCATCACCCGGATGCGTGGCTGTTGGGAAGAAGTGCTGGGACGGCCTGCATTGCCGATGTTCCATCCGGCCTATTTGTTGCGTAGTCCGCATGCCAAACGCGAGGCTTGGGCGGATTTGCTGAACCTGAAAGCGAAGCTGGGTTAACGGGACGGGTGGAGTTTGGGGCGAATTTTATCAAAGCCACGCGAATCATAAGGTTAATAAGGGCAATCCGGCGATTTACGGAATATGAAAACCATATGAATTGCATATGAATCCCATATGCCTAAATTACGGGTTTTCCCCCTTTAACGCAGCGCGCGGTGGGGTTTGTTAACTTTGTTGGGTAGACACGCGGTTTCTTGATGTAGGACATGACAGGGGTTCGGGAAATCGGGTATTGGGTTTCGAGCGGCCTGAAACTAAGAAGAGAAGAAACACGATATGTCACAAAGTGAAAAAGAATTCATCCCCGTCCGTATCGCCGTGCTGACGGTTTCGGACACCCGCAAGATCTCGGATGACAAATCGGGCCAGACCCTTGTCGACCGGATTGAGGGTGCGGGCCATATCGTGGCGGACCGGATGATCCTGCGCGATGAACGGGACCAGATTGCGGACCAATTGCGCACATGGTGTGCCAACAAGGATATCGACGTGGTGATTTCAACCGGCGGCACGGGTCTGACGGGCCGCGATGTGACGGTCGAGGCGCATAGGGACGTTTACGAGAAGGAAATGGATGCGTTTGCTACGCTATTTACCATGATTTCATTCCCTAAGATCGGCATGTCGGCGGTGCAATCGCGCGCTTGTGGCGGTGTGGCTGATGGCACCTATCTGTTCGCGCTGCCCGGTAGCCCCGGCGCGTGCAAGGATGCGTGGGATGAAATCCTGTCGGTGCAACTGGATTACCGCCACGGCCCGTGCAATTTCGTCGAGATTTTCCCGCGGCTGGACGAACATAAGCGGCGTAAATAATGATCCGGAAATTATTCAAAACGGCTGTTGTGATATGTGGCTTTACCGCCAGTGCCGCTATGGCCGCTGATTGTGTCGAGGATGTCGATCAAAAGGTGCGTGTGGTCGAAGGCGGCGTCGCATATCAGGCGCAATTGGTTGGTGCCTATACCGCAGCAATTTCGGCGCGGGATCTGACCAATTCAAAGGGCGTCCAGTTGACTAGCTTTGCCGCTGTTCTACAACAAGATCGCGCCAATGTGCATAAGAGCGGCAAGGTGGACCATCTCGGGGATTTTCATGACGAAGTTGACGACTATTTCACCAGCCCGAAACGGCGCAGCCAGTTGGCGGGTGCGAAGTATTTCACTTCCTGTAACATGTCGGCGAGCGACACCGATGCGCTAAAGGCCGATATTGTGAACGGACGGGTTCTGGGTGTGGTCTGGGTGGTTTCGTTCCGGCGTCCGGATGGCGGGCTTGGGATTTATCTCTCGCAGGTGAATTGATCGGTCCTGATCCCAAGTAAACAGTTTGTGCTATATTGACTTGTGGTAACTGCACGATAGGCATCCTATATTCATTCTAATTACGTCCTCAAAGGGTCCGGCTTATGCGATTTTTACGGCGCAGCCTTGTTGGTTTGTTCCTGCTGTCTTTGACTGTGGGTATTTTGGCGATGGCGGGCAGCACGGTTTATTCGGCCCTGAAGGATCGTTGGGCCAAGGAATCCACCCAGCGGCCCCGTAACGAGCGGGTGTTTGCGGTGAATGTGCTGATGGCGCAGATCGCAGATGTGGTGCCTGAGATGACGGCATTTGGTGAGGTTCGCAGCCAGCGGGTGCTGGATGTGCGCACCACGGCGGCGGGGACAATCGTGATGCTGGCTGATGGATTTGTCGAGGGTGGCAAGGTTAAGGCGGGCATGGTGCTGGTGCGGACAGACCGCCAGAATGCGGAATCGGCGCTGGAGCGGGCGTTGGCCGATCTGTCAGAGGCCAGTGCCGAAGTTGACGAGGCGGCCAGCGCACTGGATTTGGCCCATTCCGAAGTGGATGCGGCACAAGATCAGGCCCTGTTGCGCCAGCAAGCCCTGACGCGGCAAAAAAACCTGCGCACGCGCGGGGTGGGAACGGATGCGGCGGTTGAAGCCGCGGCATTGGCTGAATCGGCGGCGGGCCAAGTGGTGTTGTCGCGCCGTCAGGCCCTGCAACAGGCCGAGGCGCGTGTGACCCAGTCGGCAACACGTTTGGGGCGGCAAAAGGTCAATTATTCCGAAGCGCAACGGCGTGTGGTGGATACCGAAATAACCGCAGCATTTGATGGCACTCTTAGCGGTGTTACGGCTGTCAAAGGCGGCGTGGTGTCGATGAATGAACGCCTTGCGCAACTGATTGATACAGAGGCGCTCGAGGTGTCGTTTCGGGTGTCGACCAGCCAATATGCCCGCCTGCTGGATGCGGATGGGGCGTTGATCAAGGCGCCGGTCGATGTGGTGCTGGATGTGTTTGGCGTGGGCATGGTGGCGCAGGGCCGGATCACCCGTGAAAGTGCGGCAGTGGGCGAGGGGCTGACGGGGCGTTTGCTGTTTGCCACGCTCGAGGTTGCGCGGGGATTTCGGCCAGGTGATTTTGTGACGGTAAAGATCAAGGAGCCGGTGTTGCAGGCCGTGATCGTGTTGCCCGCATCGGCGGTGGATGCGGCTGGCACGGTATTGCTGTTGGGCGACGGCGATCGGCTGGAACAGGTGGCGGTTGATGTGCTGCGCAAGCAGGGCGACGATGTGATCGTGCGCGGTGTTGCAATCGAGGGTCGCGAGGTGATTTCCGAACGCTCGCCGCTGTTGGGAACAGGCATCAAGGTGCGTCCGATCCGGCCAGATGACACGACGATGGACGCGCCGGAATTGCTGGAGCTGACAGATGAGCGCCGCGCCAAACTGATCGCGTTTATCAAAGCAAACCAGAATATGCCCAAAGAGGCCAAGGCGCGGGTTTTGGCGCAATTGGCCAAGGCTAAAGTGCCCGCCAGCACGGTGAAACGCATTGAGTCACGGATGGGGGGCTAGGGATGGCCATCTTGGGTGCCTCCAAAGGTATGCTGTCCTATTTTACCCGTCACAGCACGGCGGCGAACCTGTTGCTGGTGGTGTTGCTGGCTTTTGGTCTGGCCGCGTTGCCAAAGATGCGGGCGCAGTTTTTCCCCGATGTGGTGATTGATAACGTCACTGTCAGCGTGGTCTGGCAGGGGGCAGGAGCCGAGGATGTGGACGCGGCGATTGTGCAGGTGCTGGAGCCTGTGCTGTTGTCGGTTGAGGGGGTCGAGGGATCAAACACCACGTCGCGCGAAGGTGTGGCGCTGATCACGCTGGATTTCGAGCCGGACTGGGATATGGCGCGTGCCGCCGACGAGGTGCAGGGCGCGGTGGATGCCATCACCACATTGCCTGAACAGGCCGAAGACCCCAAGGTGCGCCGTGGCGCGTGGCGGGATCGGGTGACCGATGTGGTGATCACTGGTCCCGTGGCCGTGGACCAGTTGGGCCGCTTTGCCGATGAATTTGTCACCCGCCTGTTTGCGCAAGGGGTCACCCGCGCCAGCATACGCGGTGTTGCGGCACCTGAAACTGTGGTCGAAGTCACCTCAATGGCGTTGATCAAACATGATGTCACCATGACCGATATATCCAAGGCGATCGCCGAGGAAGCGGCGGCCGATCCGGCGGGGGATGTGGCTGGCGCCAACGCGCGGGTGCGCACCGGGGTGGCCAAGCGATCAGCGGACCAGATCACGGCGATTGTATTACGATCAAACGCCGATGGATCGTCGCTGACGGTTGGCGATGTGGCGGTGGTGCGGGTCGAGGGAATGGACCGCGACCGCGCCTATTTTGTCGGCAATGACCCGGCAATTTCAGTGCGGGTGGACCGGTCGGCACGTGGCGATGCCATCGATATTCAGGCGAAGGTGGAAAAAGTGGCGGATGCGATGCTGCTGACCCTGCCGCCCGACGTCAAGATTGACCTGATCCGCACCCGCGCCGAAATGATCTCGGCGCGCCTGAATATTCTGCTGGAAAACGGACTGCTGGGGCTGGGAATGGTGGTGATGCTGCTGTTTTTGTTCCTGAACGCCCGCACTGCATTCTGGGTTGCGGCGGGGATACCCGTGGCGATGCTGGCGGCGATTGCGATGATGTATGCGGCGGGGCTGACGATCAATATGATATCGTTATTCGCGCTGATCATTACGCTGGGCATTGTGGTGGATGATGCGATTGTGGTGGGGGAACACGCGGATTTTCGCGCCCGTGAACTGGGCGAGGGGCCGATTGAAGCCGCGGAAAATGCGGCCCGCCGGATGGCGATGCCGGTGCTGGCCGCCACCATCACCACGGTAATAGCGTTCTTTAGCCTGATCATGGTTGGCGGGCGAATGGGTGATTTGATCGCCGATATTCCGTTTACTGTGGTGGCGGTGCTGATCGCATCACTGGTTGAATGTTTTCTGATCCTGCCAAACCACATGAGCCATGCCTTGGCCCATACTGACAAGGAACACTGGTATGACTGGCCCAGCCGTTTCGTCAATCGCGGGTTTAGCTGGTTCCGCGATGTGATCTTCCGCCGTCTGATGGCGCTGGTGATCTGGGCGCGGTATCCGGTGATGGCGGGGATCATTCTGATCCTTGCGGGGCAGGTCGGGCATTTTGTGCGCGGCGATGTTCCATGGCGGTTTTTTAATGCGCCGGAGCGCTCAAGCGTCACCGGAAATTTCGCCATGAGCGAGGGTGCCGTGCGCGGTGACACGATAGAGATGATGCGCGAAATGCAGCGGGCGACCGAAGCACTGGCGCTGGAATACGAGGCCGAATACGGGTTGAACCCGATTGATTACGTGGTGGCCGAGGTGGGCGGCAATACCGGCCACGGATTGTCCAGTGCCCGCAACAAGGACAAGATGCTGCTGGGGTCCATCGCGATTGAGCTGATCGATCCTGATCTGCGCCCCTATTCATCATTCCAGTTTGTTGGCGATCTGCAAGACAGAGTGCGCCAACATCCGCTGGCCGAAATCGTCAGCTTTCGCGGCTGGCGATCGGGGCCGGGCGGGGACGCGCTGGATGTCGAATTTTACGGGGCGGATGCTGGAACCTTGAAGGCGGCTGCCGAGGCGTTGAAAACCGCTGTGTCGCAATTTGGTGAAGTATCGGGGGTCGAGGACAGTCTGGCCTATGACAAGGCCGAGCTGATACTGGAATTGACGCCACAAGGTCAGGCGCTGGGCTTTACCATTGACGGGTTGGGCCGTGTTTTGCGCAATCGTCTAAACGGGATCGAGGCGGCGACATATCCTGACGGGGCGCGCTCAGCCGCCATTCGGGTGGAGCTGCCCGACAGCGAGCAGGCGGCGGATTTTCTGGAACGCACCCAGTTGCGCACCATAACGGGGCAATATGTGCCGCTGACCGATATTGTGTCGGTTGCCAGCAAGTCGGGATTTTCCACGGTGCATCGGGAAAACGGGATCAGGCTGGTGTCGGTCACGGGAGATATATCCGAGGATGACCCCGCGCGGGCCGCCGAGATTATGGACGAAATCCGCGAGGTGATCCTGCCTGAAATCGAGAGCAATTTTCGGGTTGAATCGATCATGGCGGGGCTGGCCGAGCAGGAAGAGGAATTCCTGTCGGACGCGATGGTCGGGTTCGGCCTGTGTCTGATCGGGATATTCTTGACGCTGGCGTGGATATTTTCCAGCTGGACGCGCCCCATCGTGGTGATGGCGATTATCCCGTTCGGGTTGGTGGGCACGATTTACGGCCATATGGCGTGGGATGTGCCGCTGTCGATGTTCACTGTTGTGGGGATGATCGGGATGACGGGGATTATCATCAATGATTCAATTGTCTTGATCACGACGGTCGATGAATACGCCCGCGAGCGCGGGTTAATTCCGGCAATTATTGATGGGGCTGCAGACCGGTTGCGCCCTGTGATGTTGACCACATTGACCACGGTTTTGGGGCTGGCGCCGCTGTTGTTTGAAAAATCATCCCAAGCGCAGTTTTTGAAACCGACGGTGATTACGCTGGTTTACGGTTTGGGGTTCGGGCTGGTTCTGGTGTTGTTGCTGGTGCCCGCATTATTGGCGATGCAGCAGGATTTCGGGCGGCAGTTTGCCGCGCTGCGGCGTGCAATGCATGCGGGGCGGCGCGGGGTGATGGTGTGGATGACAACTGCGGCTGTGGCGCTGGGCATTGCGACGCTGTTCGCAGCAACGTTGGGTGCGGTTCTGGTGCAAGGCGCTATGCCGGATGTGGTGCGCAATGTTCTGCCCATCGCCAGCGATAGCCCACGGATGATGTCGGCGGCCTTTGCGCTGTTTGTGGCGGGCTCGGCGGTGCTGGCCCTGGTGGCTTATGTTGGCGGTGCGCTGGCGTTTGGGGTGCGGAAGCGGGCGGGTTGATGGTAGATTTGCGGGACTGAGCTGACAATCGGGCAGCCGGAATTTTCGAAAATTCCGACATGAAAAATTGCAATTTCCAGCTCGTTTTCTTGAAAAAAAACGTTTCACCTGCCAACGCAATGCATGGCCAACCTTGGCTCAGAGCCTTAAATCTACCCCGTGCAGCCCAGAATATCGACGGCGTGGTTTGACCCGATCACCGTGATCCGTATTTTCGAGCGATCCAGCATAAACGGCGCATTGGACGGCGGCACCATTTCGGTGGTGGCGGTCAGGGTGTTGCCGCTGCGTTTGGTTGTCGCCTCGGCGACCCAGACCGATTGGTTGGGGGCTTCGATCACGGTGATTTCACCTGTGCCAGTCGAGGGCATGGTGATCGTGGCTGTAACGCGGAGCCCGTCGGAAATCGACTCGACCGCGCAGGTGACGGTGCTGACGCCTGCCTTGCGGGCCGACATCGGGGCCTGTTTAAGTGCGGCGCGGATCATCGGGTCCGGTTTGGTGTTGCCTGTGGGCAGGGCGGCGGAAAATGTCATGCTGACGGGGATGCAGATATCATTGCACACGCCCAGATCGACGCGGCCTTTTAGGGTTAGTGGCTGGCCAGCCTTGCGGGGAGAAAATTCGATCGGGATGATTACTTCGTTCGAATAGCCGATGGTGCGCAAGCCGTTGATGTAGGCGACTTTCGGGCGGGGCCAGTGGAATTGCACGGAACCGATGTTTTTTGAGCCGGACCAGTCGAATTGTGGGGGAATACCGCCATCGCCGGGCGCGCGCCAATAGGTTTTCCAGCCCGGTTGCAACTGAATGCGCAGGGCGGCCATATGGGTGCCTTTTGCGGTGCGCCAGCCCTGTAGCACCGACAGTTCCATCACGTTGTCAGGGATTGCCGCGCTGGATTGGGCATTGATGGTGAGCGGGCTGACAAGCAGCAAGCAGAGAATGAGGATTCGTTTGATCATAGGCGGAACATAAGTATCATTTTGGCGAAGGGAAGTCACAATTAGGCGACTGAATTGTAACTGTGGCATTTGCGGGTCTTGCGCATGCGGGTTCGCTGACCCATTCTGGGGGTATGGAAATGCCTGAAGAGAGCGTCAATCTATGCGGCAAGCTGTTGATTGCCATGCCTGGAATGGGTGACCCGCGCTTTGATAAAAGCGTGGTCTATATGTGTGCCCATTCGGATGACGGGGCGATGGGGCTGATTATTAACAAGCCAACACCCGAGGTGACGTTTACCGAGTTGCTAAAGCAGCTGGAGATTGAGGCAGTGGGCGGCGAGGCCACACGGATTTATTTCGGCGGGCCGGTCGAACTGGGCCGCGGGTTTGTGCTGCATTCTGCGGATTATCATCTGGAGGATATGACCCTGCAGGTGGATGAGCAGTTTGGCATGACGGCCACGCGGGATGTTTTGACGGATATTGCCAAGGGGGAAGGCCCAAAACAGGTGTTGTTGGCGCTGGGTTATGCCGGTTGGGGCGCTGGTCAGTTGGAAAGTGAAATCCAGCAAAATGGCTGGTTAACCTGTGATGCGACGCCCGAGGTGGTATTTGATGTGCCGGATGCGGATAAATGGACGGCGGCGCTGAAATTGCTTGGCGTTGATGCACTGATGTTGTCGGCGACGGCGGGGCGGGCCTGACGTCTGAGCATAGAAGAGTTTCTATGCGCTCCGCGCGGGGATATTTATGGAACAATGATTGGGAGGACCGGTCTTAGGGACGGGGAGCGGCTGCGCGCGTTAGGCGGTCGTTGATGGCGATGCCGAGGCCCTTGGCGGGAATCGGGGCGACGGCGATTGCGGTCGCGTTTTGAGCGTCCAGTTCGTGCAGGTGTTGGAACAGGTTGGCGGCGGCCTCGATCAGATCACCGGAAGGGGAGAGATTCAGGTCGGCGTTATCGTCTGGTCCGAAGCCGAGTTTCAGTTCGCCCGCGTGTTTGGTTTTGGTGTTCAATCTCAGGGGGGCTGTCGGGGCGTAGTGCGAGGTGAACTGGCCGGGGGCGTTTGGGTTTTTGGTTGCTGTGTGGGTGGCTAGGGGGGTGCCGAGGCAGGTCTCGATTGCCTCCTGCGGCAAGCCGCCAGAGCGCAGCAGGGTTGGCGCGGGATCAAAGCCGATGATGGTGCTTTCAAGGCCGACATCGCAAGCGCCAGCATCAAGGATCGCGTCGATGCGACCAGAGAGGCCAGCCGCGACATGGGCCGCAGTGGTCGGGCTGATTTTGCCGGACGGGTTGGCCGAAGGGGCGGCGATGGGGCCGCCAAATGCGGTGAGCAAATGTTGCGCGACGGGGTGTGCTGGCAGGCGGATGCCGATGGTGGGCAGGCCAGCGGTGACAAGCGGTGACAGGCCAGCGTCGGGGCGAAGGGGCAGCACCAGCGTTAGCGGGCCGGGCCAAAAGGCGGCGGCGAGGCGCATGGCGGCATCATCAAACACCGCGATTTGTTCGGCCATTTCAAGGGTTGCGACATGCACGATCAGCGGGTTGAAGGCGGGGCGCCCCTTGGCTTCAAAAATACGGGCAACGGCGCGGCCATTGCGGGCGTCGGCACCCAGCCCGTAGACGGTCTCGGTTGGAAACGCGACAAGCCCGCCGCCGCGAAAGGTTTCGACAGCGCGATTGATGCCTGTATCCTTGGCATCCAGCATTTGGGTTGTTACATCTGTCATGTCTGACGCTGCGTTTCTGTTGATAGGCGGGTGGCATTGGTTAGGCTACCCTATGACATGCGTGACATAGCCAAGCTGCGCGTAAATTCCAAGCCACCTGTGATAAAAGGATCAACCTCATGCCTTACCGCGCCCCTATTTCGGATTTTCAATTCCTGTTTGATCATGTGGTCGGGCTGGATCAGGTTGCGGGAACTGACCGGTTTGCCGAGGCCACGCCGGATATGGTGGAGGCGATCCTGACCGAGGCAGGGCGGGTGAGCAGCGAGGTGTTGGCTCCGCTACAACGCGAGGGCGATTTGCACCCTGCGGTTTTGGAAAACGGCAAGGTGCGCTGCACGCCGGGGTTTGATGCTGGATACCGCGCGATTGCGGAGGGGGGCTGGATTGGCATGTCGGCGTCGGTTGAAAGTGGTGGTATGGGGCTGCCGGTGGCGATGACTACGGCGGTGAACGAGATGATGGCGGGGGCCTGTCTGGCGCTGCAGTTGAACCCGTTGATGTCGCAGGGCCAGATCGAGGCGTTGGAGCATCATGCGAGTGACGCGCTGAAGGCGTTGTATCTGCCAAAGCTGGTCAGCGGCGAGTGGCATGGCACGATGAACCTGACCGAACCGAATGCGGGCAGTGATGTGGGGGCGCTCCGTAGCAAGGCGGTGCCCAATGGCGATGGCACCTATGCCGTCACCGGCACCAAGATTTTCATCAGCTGGGCCGATACGGATTTCATTGAGAACACATGCCATCTGGTGCTGGCGCGTCTGCCGGGCGGGGTGGCGGGGACCAAGGGCATTAGTCTGTTCATGGTGCCAAAGTTGATCCCTGATGCGGATGGTAATCTGGGTGTGGCCAACACCCTGAAAGTGGTGTCGCTGGAGCACAAGATGGGTCTGCACGCCAGCCCGACGGCGGTGATGCAGTTTGACGGGGCGACCGGATGGCTGGTGGGCGAGGAGCACGCCGGTATGAAGACGATGTTCACCATGATGAACAACGCGCGTCTGGGTGTTGCGGTTCAGGGGTTGGGTGCGGCTGAAGGGGCGTTTCAGCATGCGCTGGCCTATGCGACAGAGCGCAAGCAGGGGCGCACGCCGGTTGGCGAGGGCACAGGTGCGATTGTGGATCATGCGGACGTGCGCCGGATGCTGCTGACGATGAAAGCGGAGATTCATGCGGCGCGCGCTATTTCTCTGGCTTGTGGTGTGGCGATTGATATGGGCAATGCGCTGGATGATAGCGATTGGCGGGCACGGGCGGCGTTTCTGACGCCAATTGCCAAGGCGTATGGCACTGACACCGGATCACTGGTGGCAGCGATGGGGCTGCAGGTGCATGGCGGTATGGGATACATCGAGGAAACCGGAGCGGCACAGTATCTGCGCGATGTGCGGGTGACCGAGATCTATGAGGGCACCAACGGCATTCAGGCGATGGACCTTGTGGCGCGTAAGATGATGGATGGCGGCGATGTGGCGTGGCGTTTGCTGGACGAGATCGAGGGGAATGCCGAGGCTGTGCGTGGTGATTTCCCGCGAATGGCAGGCGAGGTTTGGGATGCGGCGGAGACATTGCGCGAGGCGACTGAATGGCTGGTTGGACAGGATGATCTGAACGAACGGTTCGCCGGAGCTGTGCCATACTTGCGGGCGTTTGCACGGGTTCTGGGCGCGCATTACCATTTGAAATCGGCGATGGCCGAGGGGGGCAAGGGGCCGCGCAGCCAGTTGGCGCGGTTCTATATCAGCCGTTTGTTGCCTAAACATGCCGCGTTGCTGATTCACGCCAAGGCGGGAGCCGAAGGGTTGTATGCGATCTCGGTTGATGATCTATCGGCGTGATGGATCAACCAATCGCTAAAATCCGCTATCCGTTTGAAGTGCCACCTGCTGAAGGTGAGGCCATTGAAGTTGCCGACGGGGTGCTGTGGATGCGGCTGCCGTTGCCGATGGCGCTGGATCATGTGAATGTCTATGCATTGGATGAGGGTGACGGCTGGACAGTGATCGACACCGGTTTTGCCAGTCGCCGCAGCAAGGCGATCTGGGGCAAGCTGTTGGCGGGGCCGATGGCGAGGAAGCCGGTGACGCGGGTGATCGTTACGCATCATCACCCCGATCACGTTGGGTTGGCGGGATGGTTCCAGACCGAGCACGGGGCAGAACTGTGGACCACGCGCACCGCATGGCTATTCTCGCGGATGTTGATGCTGGATGTGCAGGATTTACCGACCAAGGAAACGCTGGCATTTTGGCGGTCTGGCGGGATGGACGCCACGATTTACGAGAAACGCGCAGGTGAGCGCCCGTTCAATTTTGCCGACATGGTTGCGCCGATGCCTCTGGGATTCAAACGGATCAAACAGGATGATGTAATCCGCATTGGCGGGCGCGATTGGGATGTGCATATGGGCAATGGTCATGCGCCGGAACACGCGACGTTCTGGAGCAGGGATGACAATCTGGTGCTGGGGGGCGATCAGTTGCTGCCATCAATTTCGCCCAACATCGGGGTTTATGCGACTGAGCCCGAGGCGGACCCAGTGGCGGAATGGCTGGAGGCATGCGAGCGGCTGGCGCCGTTTGCGCGCGAGGATCAATTGGTTCTGGGTGGGCACAAATTACCGTTTATCGGCCTGCCAACACGGATGCGCCAGTTGGTTGATAACCACCAAGGGGCGCTAAAGAGGCTGGCGAAACATCTGGAAACACCACGGGTGGCGTCGGATTGTTTTACGCCGCTGTTCAAGCGTAAAATCGGCGAGGATGTTTACGATCTTGCCTTGGTCGAGGCGATGGCGCACCTTAATCATATGCATGCATTGGGTCAGGTCACGCGGACCCGTCGCGCGGATGGTGCATGGATCTGGGCGTTGAAAGGCTAGGGTATGGCGAAGAAGGCAAAGGTGAAAACCAAGAGCAAAGTGAAAGCCAAGGCTGGGGCGAAAGCTAAAAAGCCGTGCCCTGAGCCGCGTGCGCATGCGGTTCATGCTGACCCCGATGCCGCGAACACAGTCGAGAACATGCCGCTGCCCGAGAGCCTGTCAGATACCCCGATAGATGAGAAAAGCCCGGCGGAATGGGCCTATGAGCGGCTGGTGATCTATATCCAGAATTTCGAGGAACAGCTGGACAACGAGCACGAGATTGCCGTGGGGTTTGTCGGCGGGGACGCAGGGGTTTTGCGGATCGAGGGGTTGGGATTTTTCGACCCTGACATCGTGACGTTTTACGGCACAGACGGGGATGGCACCAAAACGCAGCTGATCCAGCATGTGACGCAGTTGAGTGTTATGTTGCGGGCGATCCCGAAAGAAAGCGAGACCATTGACGCAAAAAGGATCGGGTTTCGACTGGTGGCTGATCTGGAAGCGGATTGAAATAAAAATTGTGTTTCATATGATCGTGACAGATCAGGTGAAATCGTCTAATTGAAATAAGCGAATATAAAAAGGATACGCAAGATGGCTGAATTTGAGCACGGGTCGATGAAGACCGCAGAGCAGGAAAAGACATTCAACGGGTTTTTGAAGTTTGCCGGTTACGGCATGCTGGGCGCGCTGGTCTTTTTGTTTTTGCTGTGGCTGGTGAACGGCTAAACACCGGCAGGGGTGCTGGATTTAACGGGTAACGGGGCGAATAATGCGCAAATTATTGCTGGTTTTGATGCTGCCGATTTTTCTGGCGGCGTGTGGGGCTGAACCCAAGTGGGCCCCTGACGAGGATGTGCAACGGGCGGTGTATCGCCATAACGGGCCGACTTCGATAACCTTGTTTACCGTCATTTCCAACCGATCAAACGCCGGGGCGCATGCGGGTCTGATGATCAATGGCTCGCAACGTATTCTGTTCGATCCGGCCGGCACATGGTGGAGCCCGAGCATTCCCGAGCGTAACGACGTGCATTTCGGCATCACCCCGCGGGTTCTGAGTTATTACATCGATTACCACACCCGCGAAACGTTTCACACGGTGATGCAGACGGTCAACGTGTCGCCCGAAGTGGCCGAAGTCGCCATTCGCGCGGTGCAGGCACATGGGGCCGCGCCAAAGGCCTATTGCACGCAGAGCATTACCACGATTTTGCAAACCCTGCCGGGGTTCGAGGGGATCAAGACGACGTTTTATCCTAAAAAGGCAATGCAGCAGTTTAGCCGGATACCGAGTGTAAAAGAACATACGGTTTACGATGATGATGCGGATGACAATTCGGGGTTATTGATGGCGCAGCAGCAGAACCGATATTAAGGCCACTTAACAGCCATTTTGCGGTGTGTTTTCAAGGTGAGATAATGTCTGATTAAAAGAACTACTATTCCGGAATAGTGAAAATGAGGGTTAAGGCAATAATAATAGTAATATCAAGTTGTTACAAAGAATTTTAGCAAGTCGAGCGTTCTAGAAATACAAGACTTTCATTGAGCGTTACAGGTGTTTGGTCGAAACACTGAGTGGCAAGCCTCAGCCCACC
>Ga0190303_1000005_pt1 | contig 103278 bp, 96 predicted proteins | sample 48700701_MG_FD_161672 | JGI IMG/M metagenome (GOLD analysis project Ga0190303, IMG submission 161672) | Hydrothermal vent sediment bacterial communities from Southern Trench, Guaymas Basin, Mexico - 4870-07-0-1_MG | ecosystem: Environmental > Aquatic > Marine > Hydrothermal vents > Sediment ... | reverse complement strand
GTCTTTTTAACAATTGCGGTATTAATATCATATTATATAGGTCATAATATTATAGGTGGAAGCCATGTTGGTGAAACCTTCGCATTTATTACTATTATTACCGGTGAATTATTAAGAACATATTCTGCACGTAGTGAAACAACAACTATTTTTAAAATGAAAATATTCGCTAATAAATGGATAAACTATTCAGTACTACTTGGAATGGTATTATTATTAATTGTTTTATTTGTTCCAGGAATTAACACATTATTTAGAACTGATGTAAATTTATCATTATCTAGTTTTTTAATAGCTTTATGTTTAGGATTTATTCCGTTATTTGGTGGTGAAATCTCTAAAATATTCAAAGCGTGAAAAAATAATAATAAGTCATAAAATGTTTTTTATTTTTCCGAAATATGCAAAAAGAAAATGATATAAAAGCAAATAAGAAAGCCGTTATCAACGTCTTTCTTTTTTATTGAAAAAAAATAAAAAAAAATAGGTTTTCCTATTGACATTCAGTAAAAACAGAGATATAATACAGTTGTAATTGGCACTCTAAGAAAGAGAGTGCTAAAAAAGAAAAGGAGGAATTGTTATGCTTAAAATTACACCATACAGAAGCTCATATCCGAAAAAAACGAATTACGATAGTGTCTTTGATTTATTTGACGATTTCTTTAGTGAAACTAGAAATCCTCAATCAAACTTCAAGATTGATGTGTTAGAAGAGGAAGATAAATATATTATTGAAGTAGAAACGCCTGGAGTTACAAAAGAAAATATTGAAATTCATTATGAGAATGAATATCTTACAATTGATCTTAAAAAAGAAGAAATCAAAGAGGAAGAAAAGAAAAATTATATTCACAAAGAGAGATATACAGAAAGTTCAACTCGTAGTATTTATTTAAAGGATATTGATGCTTCTAAATTATCAGCAAAACAAGATAATGGAATTTTAATTATCACTGCACCAAAACTTGAATCAAAAACAACAAAATACTTAATTGATATTGAGTAATATTACAAAGCACTTCAAGTAATTTCACTTGAAGTGCTTTGTATCTAAGGGGGAAACAAAATGAATATTGAGAAATTTACAAATGCATCAAAAAAATTAATAAATAGTGCAAATGATTATGCGCTTGAAAAAAATCATCAACAAATCACTGATTTACATTTACTTTATGCAATGTTAAACACACCTGATTCTTTAATACCTAAATTACTTAGATTGATGAATATTGATTTAGGATTACTCGGAAGTGACGTTACACAAACGCTTAATAGACTTCCTAGTGTAACATCCTCAACAATACAAAATCCATATTTAACAGGTGAAGTAAATAAAATATTAGTAAATAGTGAGAAAAAAGCTAAACAATTTAAAGATGATTATGTTTCGGTAGAACATATTTTTTTAAGTATGTTGTCATCAAATAATACTGAATCAGCAAAAATACTTAGAAAGCATCATATTAATGAAAATGATTTTTTAACAGCTTTACGTAAAGTTAGGGGGAATCAATCTGTTAAATCAGAAGACCCAGAAAATACATATGACGTATTATCAAAATATGGAAAAGATTTAGTAGAATTATCAAGACAAGGTAAAATTGATCCGGTAATAGGAAGAGATAACGAAATTAGAAGAACAATTAGAATATTAAGCAGAAGAACTAAAAATAACCCTGTTTTAATTGGAGAACCAGGGGTAGGGAAAACGGCTATAGCCGAAGGGCTCGCAACAAGAATTTTAAACGAAGATGTTCCCGAAGGGTTAAAAAATAAAACTATTTTTGCACTAGATATGGGAGCACTCATTGCTGGAGCGAAATATCGTGGTGAGTTTGAAGAAAGACTAAAAGCTGTTTTAGATGAAATAACTAAAAGTGATGGTAAAATTATTCTATTTATTGATGAAATCCATACAATCGTAGGAGCTGGAAAAACTGAGGGATCAATGGACGCTGGGAACCTACTTAAGCCACTCCTTGCTAGAGGAGAATTGCATTGTATAGGTGCAACTACAATAGATGAATACCGTAAGTATATTGAAAAAGATGCTGCATTAGAAAGAAGATTCCAACCAGTAATGATAGATCAACCAAGTGTAGAAGATACTATTAGTATTTTAAGAGGAATAAAAGAAAAATTTGAAATCCATCATGGAGTAAGAATTACCGATAGCGCTGTTGTTGCTTGTGCTACATTATCTAATAAGTATATTAGTGATCGTTTCTTACCAGATAAAGCAATCGACTTAATGGATGAAGCGGCAGCTCTTGTTCGTACTGAAATTGATTCTATGCCAAGTGAATTAGATGAATTAAGCCGTAAAGTAATGCAACTGGAAATAGAAAAACAAGCTTTAAAAAAAGAAAAAGATAAAGCCTCAAAAGAAAGATATACACTTGTAAAAGAAGAACTAAGTACTTTAAAGGAACAACTTAATTCATTAAATGCAACATGGGAACAAGAGAAAGTAAATATCAAAGAAATTAAAAAAATAAAAGAAGAAATAGAAGATATTAAAAAGCAAATAGAAGATGCAGAAAGAGCATATGATTTAAATGAGTTAGCAGTTTTAACACATGGTAAATTACCACAAAAAGAAAAAGAGTTAACTGATAAACTAGAATCCTTTAATTTTAAAATGTTAAAAGAAGAAGTAACTGAAGAAGAAATTGCTGATATTGTTTCAAAATGGACAAATATTCCGGTAACTAAATTAGTGGAAAGTGAAAAAGAAAAACTATTAAACTTAGAAGCAATTTTACATGAGAGAGTAATTGGTCAAGATGAAGCAGTGACATCGGTGAGTGACGCTGTATTAAGAGCGAGAAGCGGTCTTAAAGATCCAAGTAAACCAATTGGTAGTTTTATTTTCTTAGGACCAACTGGAGTAGGAAAAACTGAACTTGCTCGTACATTAAGTGAAGCATTATTTGATAGCGAAGATAACATGATTAGAATAGATATGTCAGAGTATCAAGAAAGACATACAGTAGCTAGACTAATTGGTGCTCCTCCAGGATATATTGGTTATGATGAAGGTGGACAATTAACTGAAGCAGTTAGAAGAAAACCATATAGTGTAATCTTATTTGATGAAATTGAAAAAGCGCATCCTGAAGTATTTAACGTTTTACTACAATTATTGGACGATGGTCGTTTAACAGATTCTAAAGGAAGAACTGTTAATTTTAAAAACACAATTGTTATTATGACATCGAATATTGGTAGTGAATATTTACTTGAAGGAATTAATCAATCTGGCGAACTAAAAAAAGAAACAAAAGAACTAGTTGAAAATATTTTAAAAACAAAATTTAAACCAGAATTTTTAAACAGAATTGATGATATTGTTTTATTCAAACCATTAACAAAAGATGAAATAATTCAAATTATTAGTTTAGTATTAGATAAATTAGAAATTAAACTTAATGAAAAAGGTATTAAACTCAATGTAACAAAATCAGCAAAAGAATTAATAAGTAATCATTCTTATAGCGCAACATATGGAGCAAGACCAGTTAAGAGATATATTCAAAGACATATTGAAACCGAACTCGGTAAACTAATTATAAAAGGTGATATAAAGGATGGTACTATTGTTAAGTTAGATGCTAAAAATGATAAATTAGATTTTATTATTGAAGGTTAAAAATTAATCAAAGGCAGAGAGAAAAATCCTCTGCCTTTGTATTGATATTTACAAAAATATTTGATATATTAAGTAGGTAAACAAAACTATTATGCGGTCGTGGCGGAACGGCAGACGCGCTACCTTGAGGGGGTAGTATCCTAGTGATGTGTGAGTTCAAATCTCATCGACCGCACCATATTGAAAGCATAGGTTTGATACAATTGTATCAGGCCTTTTTTTTGCGCTATATAGGGCCGTTTTGCTCTGCTACGAAAAAGTGGGACACATAGGTACCACATAAAAGAGAATAATGTATAATAATTATACAAATGAGTTGAAAGCCGATGAATCAGTATAGTGTAGACTTTAAACTAAAGATAGTTAAGATGATATTAAATGAACATATAAGTAAGAAATCAATAATGAGAGAGTATAATGTAGCAACTAAAACACAAAGACAGTGGGTACATAAGTATCAGACTGAGGGGATAAGTGGACTAATTAGTAAAAGAAAAATTAGAGATAAAATTCCAACGAATCAAGAAGAGGAAACAGTAGAATCTTTGAAACACGAAATACTAATGCTTAAAGTAGAAATTGAACGATTAAAAAGAGGATATAATCGTGAAGATGCGAAATACGTAAAAAAAAAGAAATATTAAATTATGAGTATACGTTAGTTCATAAGTTTAGAGTGAAATATTATATAAATAATCTATGTGAATATATGGAAATTAGTAGAAGTGGATATTATAGGTGGCTACGTAGAAGAGAAAATAAAACAGCTAGACAAGAAACAAAAGAAACACTTAAGATGCTCATAAAGAATTATCATTCAATCCATCCAGAAAAAGGATATAGGCACTCAGAAAAGATATCATAAATAAAACAGGATGGATAGTATCATATTACTTAATGTATCAGTGTTTCAGAGAAATGGGAATATATAGTAGAGCGCGTAGGAGAGCGTTTAGAAGACCTAAAGGAGTGTCGGATAAGTTTCCTAACTTAATCAATGGAGATTGGAGTACTACAAGGCCATTTGAGAAAGTATGTAGTGATACAACATTACTAAACATGACGGTAAGAAATATGATTTAAACTTACATATTGATGTGTTTAATAATGAAATAGTTGGACATGATTGTGCGAATTCAAAACACGAAAATGGAGTTATGAATCATCTTAGAAGCTTACAAGATTTCCTGCGCATAAAAGAAGAAAGAGGATATGGTGACAACCATACCATCTTACATAGTGATCAAGGAATAGTGTATGCATCTAAGAAGTTTGAAAAAGCACATAAAGATTATCCAATATCACGTTCAATGTCACGAGCAGGAACACCTACAGATAATCCAGTTATTGAATCATTAATAGGTTGGATAAAAGGTGATCTGAAACACTATATAAAGCTTCATGATTTCAAAGATATCAACACAGCTATTGAATTATACATAGATTACTTTAATCATCATAGAGTATCTTACAGATTAGATTATTTAACACCAGTAGAATACAGAACCATAAATGGATTTACTTAAACACAAATAAATGATAAAATAGAGGCAACAAAGGAAAGTTGCATGTCGCTATTTTTATGTCTATGGTGGTACCTATGTGTCCTAGAAAATCATAGCAGTGCAAAAACGTTTCCACATTCTTCTTTTTTTTAAGATTTATTGAGTGTATAATAGAATTGAAAAAGAAAGGAAACAACTTTTATGACTAATATCAAAGATGTAGCTAAAAAAGCTGGAGTAGGAATCGCAACTGTTTCTAGAGTAATTAATAATAGTGGATATGTAAAAAAAGAAACAAGAGAAAGAATTGAAAGAGTTATTAAGGAAATCAGTTATATCCCTAACGAAATTGCTCGAAGTATGACAAGACAAAAAAATAATATTGTTGCTTTTATATTACCTAATAGTACTCATTTGTTTTTTGGGGAACTTCTTTACTTTGTTGAAAAGGAACTTTTTAAATATGGATATAAAGTAATGATCTGTAATTCTAGTGAATCTTTAGAAAAAGAGTTAGTTTATTTAGATATGCTTAAAAATAACCGCGTTGATGCTGTTATTCTTTTAACAAATAATGATATTGAAAAATATTTAGATAAAGAAATGGCAGTTATGTCTTTTGATCGCCGATTTTCTGATGTTCCTTTCGTTGCTAGTGATAATTATAATGGGGGGGTACTTGCTGCTAAAAAATTAATTGAAAGTGGATGTAAGAAATTTATGTTTATTGGAGATGATGCGCAAGGAGAAAACACTACAGTAATTACTGAGGTTAGTAAAAGAAGAATAGGGTATATTGATTATCTAAAGTCGAAGGGATATAATGATGTTGTAAACATAGAGTATCCTCTAGGTAATTATATGAAAATCTATGATAAGGTACATGATGAAATAGCGAAATATCCAGAAGTTGATGGAATATTTGTAATTTCAGATGCTGCAGCTTGTGATGTTATCAAAGAACTTGTTAATAGAGGTAAAAGAGTCCCGGAAGATATAAAAGTTATTGGGTTTGATGGAGGAAGAAGTTTTATTAATCTAGGAAAAAGAATCACTTCAATCGGACAATCACCAAAGCTTATTGCAAAAGCAATTGGAGAAATTATTGATAGTTTTTATAAAAATAAAACTATAGAAAATAAAATTATTCCTGTATATTTCCAAGATGGAGATACTACATAAAGTTTTTAAATTTTAAAAATTGTGGTCCACATGTTTGATAAATCAACACTACGGGTTACATTACGCTGGAACGTGATATGTGTATTGCAAAAAAACATTTACACTATCTTCTTAGACTTATAATTGACAGCGTTTTCAAAAGGTGCTATACTAAAATAAAGAGCACATTTTATTTTTTATATTTTATGTGGAAACCTTTCCCTTTTATAAAAAACGAGCTGATAAGGAGTTTTAATATGATATTTACAAACCCTTTTGATTTATCTGATAAAGTAAATGATATTCTTCTTATCGGCGAAATTTTGGTTGATAAAATTTACATTAATCATGCTGTTAAACCTATGGAAAAGTTTGGAGGAAGTCCCGCAAATGTTACAATAAACTTACATTCATTAGGATTTAAACCACAATTTTTCGGGGCTGTTGGAAATGACGAATATGGTGACTATTTGAAAAATGAATTAGTTACAAGAGGGATTGATATTAATAATATAACGACTTTTAATGTAAAGACTTCAATTGTAACAATTAGAAATATTAACGATGTGATGGATGTTACTTTTGATCGTGCCTCTGACTATTATCTTTATTACACTAACAAACTTGAAACTGCATTAAAAAAAGTTAAAATTTTGCATTTTTCATATTGGCCTTTGTCAAAAGAACCTTCTAAAACTACTATGAAAAAGGTTTTGGATTTTGCTAAAAAGGAGAATATAATTATTGGATTTGATCCTAATTATCATAAGGATTTAGAATCTTTAGATAGTGTAGGAAAAGATGAGTTAATGGATATTATTTCAAAAGTTGATATTATTAAACCTAGTTTAGATGATTCGAAACGAATATTTGGAGATGGATATTCGGTTGAAGAATACATTCAAAAATATCAAAAATTAGGATGTAAATTAATTATAATGACTTTAGGTGAAGATGGGTTAGTAGCAAGTTACTTTGGCGAAATAATAAGAATAGCATCCGTGGCAAAAGATGTTATTGATGTTACTGGTGCAGGAGATGCATTTTGGAGTGGATTGTATGCCGGAATCCTTCAACGAGAGAGTGTTTTAAGCGCTTTGAAAATAGGCTTAATTTGTAGCTCATACAGCCTTAAACAAGTTGGAGCAATCACAAATATCCCGAATATCAAATATATAATTAAAGAATTAACTGGATAGGAGAATATTAGCATTATGCATATAGTTTTTTTAAATCCACAAGGCAACTTTGATCAAAATGATTCATATTGGACAATGCATCCAGATTTTGGAGGACAGTTAGTATACGTAAAAGAATTAGCGATTGAAATGGCTAATTTAGGACATAAAATAGATATAGTAACGAGAAAAATAAATGATCCTCATTATCCAGAATTTAAGAATACCTATGATTCTTATAAAGGAGTTTCTGGTCTAAGAATTATTAGAATCCCATGTGGAAATAAATTATTTATGAATAAGGAATTATTGTGGGAACATATATATGAATGGACAGAAAATATTATTAAATTTTATAAACAAGAAAATAAAATGTTTGATTTTATGACTAGTCATTATAGTGATGGTGGATTAGCGGCAGTTATGATAAAAGCAAAAACAAATATTCCGTTTTCTTTTACAGGACATAGCTTAGGAGCTCAAAAATTTGAAAAATTAGGTGGAAATTTAAAAAATTATGATGAATTAGATATTAAATACCAATTTACAAAGAGGCTTTCTGCAGAAAGAATTGTAATGAAATATGCAAACATTATATTTGTTTCTACATCTCAAGAAAAAGAAGAACAATATAACCATAAATTGTATAAACTAAGAACTAATGATTTCTCCTCTTTTAATATTGTTATTGCTCCGCCTGGGGCAAATACGAAAGTTTTTGCCCCAAGCAATGGCAGTAACATTAGTGAAAAAACAACTAAAAAAATTATTTATACAATTAAACGTGATATTACCAAAGAAAGAAAAATGCTTCCTTTTATTGTTTTGGCAAGTCGATTAGATCCTAAAAAAAATCATCTAGGATTAGTTGAAGCATATGCTAAAAATAAGGAAGTGAATCAAAGAATGAACTTGTTAATCTCTCTTCGGGGAATTGAAAATGCTTTTAATGATTACTCTAATACCTCCAAGGAAGAAATAATAATATTAGATGAGATAATGAAAATTATTAAAAAGAATAATTTATTTGGAAAAGTATCTTTTATAAGTATAAATTCTCAAACTGAATTAGCTGAGACATACCGGTTTATGTCAAATCAGAAAAGTATTTTTGCTCTAACTTCTTTATATGAGCCATTCGGCTTAGCGCCGATTGAAGCAATGAGCACTGGACTCCCAGTGGTGGTTACTAAATATGGTGGTCCAATAGATATTTTAAAAGAAAACAATGAAGAGTTTGGGGTATTAGTTGATGTATTTGACATTAATGATATTGGAAAAGGAATTTTAAAAGCAATTAATAACTATGATTATTATTTACTTCAAGGAAAAAAACGAGTTTTAAGTAAATATACCTGGAACACAACAGCTAAAATATATTTGGAAAGCATAAAAGAAAGTTTTAAGAATATTAGAAATGAAGAAATAAGAATTGATGCATATTTTATTAATCCATTAGAAAATAAAATTAGTAATTTAGAGATAAAAAAATTATTAAAATAATAAAAAGAGGCGAAATATGAAAAATCAAACAAAAAAGAATACTAATAAAGGGCTTAAACTAATGTATTTTTTAGTTTCTATTTTAGTCATTATAGCTTTACCATTTATTTTGATTATTAGAGCATTAGAATCATTGCTGAAAGTTAATATTTTAAAAATAGATGATTCTAAAAAAAGGGGAATAGTAGGGACTTTTGTGGTTAAATACTGGCTTGGAAATACATATGAAGCTCAAAAAAATCGGGTTTTTGTATATTTTATCCTCCCTTCATTTACAGCTTTTTCATTATTTGTAGCACTTCCTTTCTTGCAAGGTATTTATTTTTCAATGACAGACTGGAATGGGTTAAACGATCCCACATTCATTGGACTTGATAACTATAAAACAATTTTGCATGATTATAGTTTTGGTTATTCATTTTTTCGAACAGCATTATATTCGATTTTGAATATATTTGTTATTAATATTATTGCATTTTCTCTTGCACTTATAGTTACTCAAAAACTAAAATTACAAAATATTTATCGTGCGGGATTTTTTTTACCTAACTTAATTGGAGGATTAGTACTTGGATATATTTGGCAGTTTATATTTAATAGAGTTCTAGTACAGTTTGGTGGAATTTTTGAATCAAGCTTATTAATTAACGGTAATACTGCGTTGGTTGGATTGATAATTGTTGTAACTTGGCAATATGCTGGATATATTATGATGATTTATATCGCCGCTATCCAAAATGTTCCTCAAGATTTAATTGAGGCAAGCGAAATTGATGGAGCAAATGCATGGCAAAGACTTAGAACAATCACACTACCACTAGTTGCACAGGCATTTACAGTATCAATGTTTTTAACACTTGTTACTTCTTTTAAACAATATGATACCGTAGTTTCCTTAACTCATGGTGGTCCAGCAACACAATTACCTTCATGGTTAGGAATGATTTATAATAAAACATTACTACCTGTCGTTCAATCTACCGACTTGATTGCTGTTAATATTTATGATGAAGCATTTGTAAATAGAAACATGGGAGTAGGACAAGCTAAATCAATTATTTTCTTTATAATCTTGTTAGTAGTTGCACTCATTCAAGTTTATTATAATAAACGAAAAGAGGTGGAATTATAATGAAAAGTAAACGTACTAAGAAAATCATTTTAGAAATTTTTGCTTTTTGTTTATTGTTAGTTTTTATGTTTCCATTTGCAATGATTATAATTAACTCTTCTAAAAGTGCTGCAGAGATTATTAGAAATCCTTTATTATTACCGAGTAATTGGTTCCAAATTTTCACAAATATTGCAGAAATAATTGGGAGAGATAATATTCATTACTTTTCAGCATTCTTTAATTCTCTAATTATTACAACTGTAAGCTTGATAGCAATTGGAACTTTTAGTGCAATGGCAGCATGGGTTCTAGTAAGAACAAAAACAAGATATTCATTTGTTATCTTTATGCTCTTTTTAAGCGGGATGGTAATTCCTTTTCAAGTGGTAATGTTACCGTTGGTAAGGTTATTACAAACATTAAACGATATTTTTGGAATTCAATTTAAAGATACTCTTTATGGAATTATATTAGTATATATTGGTTTTGGATCACCACTAAGTATTTTCTTGTTTCATGGATTTATTAAATCAATTCCAATAGATATTGAAGAAGCTGCCATAATTGATGGCTGCACAAAATCTCAAGTATTTTTTAAGATTGTGTTTCCGATATTAAAACCAATCTATGTAACATTATTAGTGCTTAACGGGATGTGGATTTGGAATGATTATTTATTACCATTGCTAGTTTTAGGAATGGGGGGGAATATTCAGACTCTTCCACTTTCAGTTGCTAGTTTAGCTGGTTTTTATGATAAAGAATGGTCATTAATTCTAACTTCAGTTTTAATGGCAGCCTTACCAGTAGTAATATTGTTCTTATTTGCTCAAAAACATATTATTAAAGGAATGACTTCTGGAGCAATTAAATAAACAAAAAGTTTAAAATTAACTTTAAATTCTCATAGAATTTGATTGTAGGTGATTATGAATAAATTATATAGAAATAACAGAGTTACAAAAGAAGAATTACTAGTTGATGAAACGATTTATTCACAAGCTAATGGATTCTTAGGAACTAGAGGGACATTTATAGAGGGATATGGGGAAGATTTCGAGTATAATCAAACATATTTAAATGGATTTTACGATAAATATAATTATTTTTATGAAGAGAATCTTTTTGGATTTCCTCAAATGGGACAAAAACTTGTTAATCTTATTGACGGGCAAAAGATTATTTTTCTCGTAGAAGGAATACCTCTTAATATCAATAATTGTGAAGTAATCTCATTAATAAGAGAATACGACTTAGAAAAAGGATTAACAATTAGAAAAATTCATTATAGAACAAAACAAAATTATGAATTTATTTTAACTGAAAGAAAATTAGTTAGTACTAAAATTAAAGAACTTATTGCAGTAGAAGTATTACTTGAATCAATTAACTATAATGGGACAATTACAGTAAAATCATATTTAGAAGAATCAATAAAAAAACATCTAGAAAATGATCCTCGGCTTTATGGAGGAGAAAATCAGTCTTTAAATATTGTTGGAATTTCTAAAAAGGATTCTTTTATAACAGTAAAAACATTAAGAAGTAATTTGATAGTACATACAAAAATGATTCATAACACATTATTTAAAACTTCTGTTGTTAATCAAAAAATAATCGCAGAAAAAGAATATCTAATAAGTCCTAAAAAGGGAATTAAACTTGATAAATATTTGATTTATACATCTAGTTTGTACCATGAAAATTATTTAAAGAAAAGTGAAGAAATTAGTAAAAAAGTAGCTGAAATTAGTTTTGAAAAATTAATTGAAAAACAAAAAAATTATTATAATGATTTTTGGAAAAAACTAGAGATCAAAATTCCAAACAATAAATATTTAGAATTATTAATTAACTATAATATTTACCAATTGAATTCAAGTGGAGGTGAAAGTGAATATCACAATATTTCAGCGAAAGGGTTAAGTGGAGAAGGGTATGAAGGACACTACTTTTGGGATACGGAAATATATATGATTCCATTCTTTATATTAACAAATCCTTTGAAAGCAAGAAACCTTTTAATGTATCGTTTCCACACTATGGAACAAGCTAGAGTTGAAGCTCGAAATTTAGGATATGATAAAGGCGTTAAATTTCCTTGGAGGACTATTAATGGTGAAGAGGCTTCCCCTTATTATCCTGCAGGGAGTGCTCAGTTTCATATTAATAGTGATATTGCATACACCATAATCAAATACTTTGAAGCGACTAACGATTTAGACTTTATAATCCGTTATGGGTTTGAAATGTTAGTAGAAACTGCTAGATTTTTGAAAGAAGCTGTGAATTTTAATGGTCAATATTATCATTTAAATGGAGTTACTGGACCAGATGAATATACTACTGTGGTGGATGATAATTATTATACAAATCAACTATTAAAATATCATTTTGAATATGTTGAAACTTTATATGGAAAATACACTCAAGAATTATCTGAAGTAATAAAAAAAATAAAACTTATAGAAGATGAAGTTTTATGCTTTAAAGAAATAGCAAAAAAAATATATTTGCCTTTTGATGAGAACTTAAATATTTTTATTCAGGATGCTTCCTTTCTCAACAAAAAGAAACTAGATTTAACTAAAATACCAAGCAATAAGTTCCCACTATTAATGCATTTTCATCCATTATTTCTATATAAACATCAAGTATTAAAACAAGCAGACACAATGCTTTCAATGATGTTGCTAGACTACGATAATGAAAAAATATTAAATGATTCTTTTGATTATTATGAGTCAATCACAACTCATGATTCAAGTTTGTCTAAATGTGTCTATAGCATTTTAGCTTTTAAACTTAAAAAATATGATTTAGCGAACGACTTTTTTGAAAATGTACTAGAAACTGATTTATTAAATTCTCAAAAAAATACTAGTCACGGATTACATGTAGCTAATATGGGAGGCTCTTATATTGGTTTTGTGTATGGTATTGTTGGATTGAGAATAAAAGAAAATTATTTAGTCCTTAATCCATTATCTACTGAAAAGATATCATCTTATGAATTAAACGTTCAGTATAAAGGTAAAAACGTTAATATTATAGCAGAGAAAAAATTGATAATTACTACAAAAGAGACTGTTAAGTTAAAGGTTTATGGTAAAGAAATCAAACTTAATGGAAGGTATCAAACAACTTTAAAAAAAACAACGGTTTTCAATTTTTCAAAAAAATAAAAATAGGAGGAAAAAAATGAAAAGATTATTATTACTAGTAGTAGCAACAGTTTTAATTTTTACTTTAGCTGGATGTAAAGCTGAAGAAAAAACATTAGTAGTTTTTCAAAACAAAGTTGAAATTGATGGAGTTTTAAGAGACTATGCAGAAGCTTGGGGAGAAACTAATGGAGTCACAGTTGACATTCAAACTTGTGGTGGAGATTCATGTGCTTATGGAACTCAAATTTTAGCAGAATTCCAAGGTGCAGAACAACCAGATATCTTTGTTATTGAAGGTATGGGTGGGTATCTAGATTACCAAGATAAAGTTTTAGATCTTACTGGAGAAGCTTGGGCTGATAATACAGATTTAGAATTTACAGTTGATGGTAAAGTTTATGGATTCCCTGTAGCAGTTGAAGGTTGGGGTATGGCTTATAATGCTGATATCTTAGAAGCTGCTGGTGTAGATCCTGCTGATTTAACTAGTCAAGCAGCTTATTTACAAGCATTTACAGATATTCAAGCTTATTATGACACAGAAGGATTAACAGACTACGCAGTAGTATCAATGGCTGCTGCAAGTGGTATGACTTGGGTAACAGGACTTCATAATTTCAATGGTTATTTGTCTGCTGGGTTAGATTATGATGATTCATCTGTTATTGATGATGTTAATAATGGTATTGTTGATGCTGACAGATTAGCAATGTATGCTAATTGGGTAGAATTATTATTTGAATGGGGAGACGAAAGTATCTTGTTAACTGGTACTTATGATGATCAAGTTGGTAAATTCGCTGATGGCGAAGCAGCTTTCCTTCATCAAGGAAACTGGACTGACTCAAGTTATGCAGATTCAGATTTCGAAATGGGGTATGCTCCTCATGCCGTTTTAGAAACAGGAAATGATTCAATCTTTATCGGAGCTCCATCATTCTATGTAATTAATAAAGATAGTGATTCAATTGATGATGCTAAACTATTCTTAAATGATTTAGCTGCTTCAACTGAAGGACATGATTACATGGTTAATAAAGCACATATGGTTCCTGCATTCAATAGTGTTACATTAACTCCATCTACACCACTTAGTGCGGCTGTAATGGAATGGAATCAATCTGGTAATGCTTATGCATGGTGGCAAAATGATTTACCAAGTGGATTTGGTATGGATACTTTAGGACCAATCTATGAATTATATGCAAAAGGTGTTAAAGGCGATTCTTCAGGAATTACCAAAGAAGAATTTATTGCTCAAATAACAGCTGAAATTGAAAATTTAGGAAATTAGTAACAGACTTTTAAAAAAAGTCTTAAAGGTATAAAATCTATATTGATTTTATACCTTTTTTTTTGGAATAGATAAAAAATCTGAAATTCATATTCAATAATAGCCAAAAAATTCATGTTATCATATTTGATGGGTTCTTTAATGAAAATGATAATTATAGTTCTATAATAATAAAATATTTTCTTATCAAAAATAATAAAATGAATTTATTATAATCGTAATAGTTTATGTATTTTAAGTATATATTGCAGTATGAAATATGAAATTATCAAAATATATATTTAAATTTGAGTAACAAAAAAAGAGTTTTAGAACTCTTTTTTATGTTATAATGTAAATGTTTAATAAGACATAAAATGTATCATTTAAGGAAGTGATAATATGGTTGACAAAAGTATTAAAGGAATTGAAATTATAGTTTTTATTGTAGTATTAATTTTTTTGTCTTTTGCATTTACTAATGCTTACCATATTAGTACTACATATTTTGGTATGGAATTAGAACAATCATATATTTACGATACAATTTTCATTGGTGTCTTACTTACTATTACTATGTTGTATATAACTGTGTATATAATATATAAAAAACAAGAATATGTTAGAGCATATGTATTATTACGACTTTTTATTCCAATCCTTCTTTGTTTATATGACATTATTTATTTAATTGGATTAAATGTTGATACTTCTTTTACATATCAATTTCTATGTTCATATTGGATTTTTGGAATCATCAACATAATTTTTATGATTGTAAATGTATTAATTTTTGGAAAAGCATATTATTTACAAAAATATAATAAGATTCTAAATGTTTATACAGTTATATTAACCTTGTTTTATTTATTGATATTTTTTACAATAATTACAGATTCAGCAGTATATTTAGGATTATTTGATTGGGAATAAATAAGTATAAATGTGAAGTGTAAGAGGAATTATTTATTATATTAATAATAAAGGACTTTGGAAATATTTCCAAAGTCCTTTTTATAGTTATTTATCAAAAGCGTTTTTCCAGTCGTTCATAAATGTTTCAATTCCTTTATCAGTTAAAGGATGAGTAAATGCTTTTTTTAATACTGGATAGGGAACAGTAGCAATATGCGCTCCAACTAAGGCGCTATCGGCTAATTGCTTAACAGTTCTAATACTAGCTGAAATAATTTCAGTATCAAATCCATAAATATCAAAAACATCTCTTATTTCACTAACTACTTGAATACCATCATGTAATGTATCTTCAAGTCTTCCAACAAAAGGACTAACATAAGTAGCTCCTGCAGTAGCAGCAAGAAGTGCTTGATTTACACTAAAGACTAAAGTAACATTAGTTTTGATTCCAAGCATTGTTAATGCTTTAGTAGCTTTTATTCCTTGTTCTGTCATAGGGATTTTAACAATCATATTCTTGTGAATTTTTGATATTTCAATTCCTTCTTTAATCATTCCTTCTGCATCCAGACTAATTACCTCGCCACTAATGGGTCCATCAACAATTTCTGTAATTTCTTTGATTACTTCATTAAAATCTCTTCCCTCTTTAGCTATTAAACTAGGATTAGTTGTAACTCCAGCAATAATACCTAAATCAGCCATTTCTTTAATGTATTCTACATTAGCTGTATCAATAAATAATTTCATTATTATTTCCTCCTAGATTTCTGATTCATTAATATTTAATTCTTTAAATTTTATAGGTTCAACATCATGTAATTCATCTACTAATCTTTCTACAAATAAAATACCATTAATATGATCAATTTCATGTTGAACAACAATACCAACATACCCTTTTAATTTAATGATTTTTTTAGTTAATTCTTCAGTATCAGGGTCGAAAAAATAACTTCTTACAGTAATTTTTTTATGTCTTGGAACAACTCCTTCAACTTCGCGATCAACACTTAAACAACCTTCACCACTAGCGATATATGTTTTTGAAACACTATGACTAATGATTTTAGGATTAACCATTAGATAAACATGTTCAACTTCGTTTAATTCATCCATTGCTTTTACAACAAGCATTTGTTTAGAAATATTGATTTGTGGAGCAGCAAGCCCAACTCCAGGTCTTAATTCATATTTTTCACATAATTCTTGATCAAGCGAGTTTTCAATAAACTCCATCATAAGTTTTAATGTTTGCTTATCTTTTTTGCTTAGAGGAAGTTTAACTTCCTTAGCTTTTTGTGTTAGAGTCGGATGACCTTCTCTAATAATATCTTTCATTGTTAACATCTTTAACACCTCATTCTTATTATATCAAAAACTATAAAAAGATTATACTAAAAGTACTTATTATTTTCAATGAAAATGGTATTTATTTAAAATAAAGTAATTAAAACGTTTTCATTTATGTAAATTTGTTTACTATGGAAACTAAAACAAGTATAATTAACTTGGACTTTTGAATGGAGTGAGAAGTAATGAAAGAGATTAGAAAAATTGGTATTATTACTGGTGGAGGAGACTGTAGTGGTCTTAACGCAGTTATTAACGGAATAACAAAATCAGCTATATCAAAGTATGGTGTTGAAGTAGTTGGATTTACAAAAGGATTTACTGGGCTTGTAAAACACGGATATAAAGATTTAGATTTAAAGGCTGTTTCTGGTATTTTACATGAAGGTGGTACAATTCTAAAATCATCTAATAAAGATAATTTATTTAATTATCCAGTAAGACAAAAAGATGGATCAATTGAATATCAAGATATATCTGATGAAGCTGTTAAAAATTTAGAATACTTAGGAGTTGACGGTTTAATTATTATTGGTGGAGATGGTACACTAACAAGTGCGAGAGATTTTGCTCGTAAAGGTATTCCAGTTATAGGTGTCCCAAAAACAATAGATAATGATTTGCCAGAAACTGATGTAACTTTTGGATTTAACACATCACTTGAAACAATTTGCGATGCATTAGATAAAATTCATACAACAGCTTTTTCACACGATAGAGTTATGGTTGTAGAAGTAATGGGTAGATTAAGTGGATGGCTCGCTTTAGAAGGAGGTCTTGCAGGAAGTGCTGACGTAATTATTATTCCTGAAATACCTTATGATATTAATAAAGTAGTTGATAAAATAGCTCAACGTGATGCTTTTGGTAGAAATTTCACAATTATTGTTGTTAGTGAAGGAGCAACACCGCTTGGTGGGGAAGTTACCGTAAGAGAAATGGTAGAAGATAGTCCTGATTCTGTTAGATTAGGTGGAATTGGTGATATTATTACAAGACAACTTCAAAAACTTGTTCCTGAACATGAAGTAAGATATACAAATCTTGCATATCTTCAACGTGGGGGAGTAACATCTCAATTTGATAGATCACTTGGATTACTATTTGGAGTTCATGCAGTTGATTTATTAATGAAAGGTAAATCAGGTGTGATGGTTCAATTAAAAGGTCGCGAGGTTTCAAGTATACCTCTTACAGAAGTAGTTGGTTCTGGTGATGTTGGAGAAACATCTAAAGGTGGTAAAAAACTAGTTGATCCTAAAGGACAATATGTTCAAACAGCAAAAGCTATAGGAATTAGTTTTGGAGATTAGTAATGTATCCATATCCAATAGACTTTGAATTATATACTGAAAAAGAAGCAGTTATTCTTGTTGAGTTTTTAGCACTTATTGAAGATGCGAATGAGGGGAAAACAGATAGTTCTAAACTTATAAAAAAGTACAAACAATTTAGAAAAATTATTAATTCAATATCAACTGAAAAACAGTTAGATAGAGAGTTTGAAAAAATTTCGGGATATTCTATTTATAAAACAATAAAAAAATATACATAAAAATCTTAGTTAACTAAGATTTTTTGTTTATAATAAACAATTTATGATAAAATATAGAGGAAAGATATAATAAACATAACAAGTTTTTTAAGTGAAATAGATATTGTAAAGTTTATTATAATAGAAGGTATATATAATGAGAATAGATCGATTTTTGTCAAACTTAAAATATGGAACAAGAAAAGATATTCAAAAGGCAATTAAAAGAAAACAAGTTTTTCTTAATAATAACCTTGTTACTAATGGTTCAATAAAAATCAACCAAAATATTGATAAAGTTACTTTTGATGATGAATTAGTCTACTATAAAGAAACAATATTACTAATGATGAACAAGCCAAAAGGATATGTAAGTGCCACAAAAGATGGAAAAGAAAAAACAGTTCTTGAGTTAATTGATTTTCCATATTCAAGATTTGATTTAAATATTGCTGGAAGACTAGATAAAGATACTGAAGGTTTATTACTTTTAACGAATAACGGTAAATTACTTCATAATATTATATCTCCTAATAAAGATGTTTATAAAAAATATTTTGTAAGAGTTGAAAAACCATTTAGAAAATTAAAGAAGTTAGAAGGTAACTATGAAATTTTAGATGGTAGAAGTTTTACTTTTGTGCCTTCGAGTCCTATTACTGAGAGAATTAATGATTTTGAATTTTATTTATCGATTAAAGAAGGAAAATTTCATCAAGTTAAAAGAATGGTAGAACACTTTAGTAATAAAGTTACTTATTTAAAGAGAGTTCAAATAGGTCAAATCAAATTAGACGAAAATCTTAAATTAGGAGAATATAAAGAAATAATTGATTATTTAATATAAAAAAAAGCCCATCGGGCTTTTTTATATTATTTTTCTTGATTAATAATCTCTATAAGATTATCAATTACATAGATTAATTCATCAAATGTTGTATAGTTACCTATAGAAAATCTTATTGTTCCATTAATATATTCTTTAGGGACATTTATTTCTTTTAGAACGTGACTTGACTCAATTGATTCTGAGTCACAGGCACTACTTGTAGATACATAAATTCCTTTTTTATTTAGCAAATATTCTAGTACTTGTCCATCAAGTCCTTTAAATGATAAATTTAAGTTACCGGGTAATCTGTTTTTACCTATTTCTGCTCCATTTAACAAATAATCTATTTTGGCTTCATCTAATCTTTTTAGAAACATTTTTGCATAAGTATTCAATCTTTCTTCGTAATCTTTTAGGTTAGTTAAACCTATTTCTAGTGCTTTAGCCATTCCAACAATAAAAGCAACATTTTCAGTTCCTGCTCTCATTTTTTGTTCTTGTTGACCTCCGTGAATTAAAGGTGCAATATGAGTTCCTTTTTTAATATATAAAAGACCGATTCCTTTTGGACTATGAAATTTGTGTCCTGAGATACTTAGTAAATCTATACTTGTTTCTTGAAGATTAATAGTAGTATGACAAATCGCTTGGACAGCATCAATATGTAAATAAGTATTTGCTTTATTACATATTTCACTAATTTTCTTAATGTTTTGAATAGTACCTATTTCGTTATTTGCCATAATAATACTTACAATCAAAGTGCTTTCTGAAATTAATGATTTCAAATGATCTAAATTAACAAATCCTTTATTATCAACATCAACAAATAAGATTGTATACCCCTGTTTTTCTAAATATTCACAAGAATTAAGAGTAGCATGGTGTTCTACTCTAGTGGTAATAATATCACTTTTTGTATTATTTTCAGAGGCAATTCCTTTTAATGCCCAGTTAATTGATTCTGTTCCACAACTAGTAAAAAATATTTCATTTCTTTGACAATTTAACAAATTAGCTATTTTATTTCGAGCATTATTAATAACTTTTCTATTTTTTATTCCAATTTCGTGTAAACTAGATGGATTACCATATTCTTCTTTAAAAAATGGTAACATAACATTAAGTACTTCTTTGCTGACACTAGTAGTAGAAGCATTATCTAAATAAACTTTCATTTATGTCTCCCTTCTAATTCTATTGTAATGGTAGATAAATCTTCAAGGTTAATAAAACTGAGTTCTTTTAAATAGTTTTTAGCATATATTAACTTAGTATTGTTGTTTTTAAATAACATTAATAAAGTAGTAACAAATTCTTTAATGATAAAAGACATATGGATAATACATGGATCTTCATCACCAAATATTTCAATACTTTTTTTAATAATATATTTCTCTTTTATAGGAAGGTTTAAAATCTTTCCTTGGTATAAAACCTTATCTAATCTTTTAATAATAATTCTTTCTTTCATATAATTTCCCCCAATTAAAAGATTCTTGTAAAGAAGTAAATAGAAATACCCAAAAAGAATAAAGCAGTTAATAACTTAATTAGATGAAGATGTTCTCTTATCCAGTTACTAGTAGACATAACACCTTTACCTTTAATAGTGATAATAGCGATAATAACTAAAGGTAAAATAAACATTAAGTTATAGAAAAATAATGCTATGTAAGCATAAAAACTATCTAAATAATGAATCCCGTAAATTATTCCTAAATAGATTTGTCCAGTACATATTAATTCTGTAACACTTAAAGTTATTCCTAAAATAAAAGTAAGTCCTAAAACAGCAAATAAACCTTTTTTATTTGTTTCATTATTAATAACATTTGTAAAAGCTTTAATGATTTTTTTATTATATTTTTGTAACCATGAAGGTAGTTGGTTTTTAATTTTTGAGTATTTTTCGCTTTTTGACATAAAGAAATCATACATATTAAAGAAGAATAAAAATAAACAAAGCAAAGCAATAAACCAATTAATAATAATACTTATAATATGAGCTTCTGTAGAAAAATTAAGTAAGAAATTAAGTAAAAAAGTACCTATTAAAAAATATGATACGAATAAAGCGAAAATATAAGTAATACTTACTAAAATTAAAAAACGTTTATTATCACTAAAACCAAGTAAACTAACAAACAACAATAACATCGCAATAGCACAAGGATTAAAACCATCTAAAAGTCCCGCAAATAAAACAACGGCAAATCCAGCAATACCGGTAATATCATCAAATATTTGTCCTTGATTAACGGTTACTTTAAGCAATGGGTCATCACTTAATTCATAAATAGTATTATCATCTACAGCATTTCGAATATTAGATAATGTTCTAAAGTATTGATTCCCAGCAAAAATGATAGGAACAGTCGCATCATTTTTATCAATGTTATAAGCAATGTTATATGCAACAAATAAATCACTTGCTTCTTCATCTACAACATCATAAATTTCAACAGTAATTCCTTGATTTTCAAGTTTTTTAATATAGTCATCTTCTTCATTATAAACTCCACTAGGTCCATTAGGATGACCTGTTAGTTCATTACATACTAAACAATTGTTCTCTTTAAAGTAAATTACTCTTCTTTCAGCTGTGCTAACCGGTAATTTCGTAATTGTTATAGAAAATAAAATAAAAAGTAAAAGTGTAATAAATATTTTAGTTTTTTTCATTGTAAGCACTTCTTTCTAAGACACATACTTATACTATCATATCTATTATAAATTTTAAATATTTCAGTGTCAATTAAAGCTATAATATTTATTACAATGATAAAAGAAATAGATAATACAATTTAATCATTTGGAAAGAAATTTACAAAATGTTAAAACTGAATCAAACATAAACTGTGGATTGGATTGCCCTAATTAATTGTAATGATTCAGTATAGTAACGTGAAGATAAATCCATAGTATATATATCTTTTTACTTGAAACAAAAACCTATAACATATATACTGTTATTATGGTGATAAAATGAAAGATAAAATAATAACTGCAGTATACAACCTAGTTGATGAAATTAAAGATAAAAAGGAATATAAAAGATTATTAGAATTAAAAAAAATAATTAATACAGATCCTCTTATTATCAATCTTGTAAAAGAATTCAATAATGCAAAAAAAACATATAATGAAGTATCAAAATATGGAAAGTATCATCCTGATTTAAAGGATGCTAAAAACACTTTAGCAAAAACTAAAGAAGCATTATTAAGTAATGTAGTTGTAATTGAATATAAACAATTTGAAAAAGAAATCCAAAAAACATTAGACATTATTTCAAAAAAAATTGCACAAAGTATTTCGTATAAAGTGAAATATCCTAACGAGATTGGCATAATAAATAAACATTAAAGGAGTATGAAAATGGTAGATAGAACAAGTTTAGTAGTTTATTTTAAAAATCCAAAAGTAATTAAGCATGTCGCATCTTTTGGAGAAATAAAATATTATACTAAAAAAGGAAAATACGCAATTCTTTATTTAAACAAAAAAGATGTTCCCAGTGTTACTGAACAATTAAAAAAGATAAAATTAGTAAGAAGAGTTGAAGAAACATTATTTGAAAATGATGAATACAAATTAGAATTCAATGTCAAGTAAAAATACTTGACAACCACTCATTGTAATGATATACTTTGAGAGGTTAAAAAAATTAAGGAGGAAACAAAAAATGGCAGTTAAACTTAGATTACAAAGACATGGTTCTAAAAAACGTCCTTTCTATAGATTAGTCGCAGCTGATTCAAGAAGTCCTAGAGACGGTAGATACCTAGAAATTATTGGTACCTATGATCCAACAAAGGATCCAGTAGCAGTTAAGATTGATGAAGAGAAAGCTAAAAAGTGGTTAAGTGTTGGTGCAAAACCTACTAATACAGTTAAGAATCTTTTTGCAAAAGCTAATATCACATCAAAAAAAGAAGATAAATAGGGTATATAACAATGGCAGTTAATTATGAAAAATTAATTCACGACTTAGTTCAGCCATTAGTTATTCATCCTGATGACTTAATGGTTAAAAAGTTTTCAGAAGATGACAATCTACTTACTATTCAAATTATTGTAAACCAAGAAGACCTTGGTAGAGTGATTGGGAAGAACGGACGAATCGCAAACGCAATTAGAACAATTGCTTACGCAAGTGCTTCTAGAGAGCATAAAAAGATATCAATTAATATTGATTCATTTTAGACCCGAATTTCGGGTCTATTTTTTTAGTTGTATTGAAGAAACATCTTAAAATGTAGTATAATGATGTATGATATAAAGTATTAGTTATATTATACTTAAAATAACTACGAGGAGGATGATCATATGAACACACTTGAAGTTAGAAATTTAAAAAAGACATTTAAACTATCAAAAAAACAACAAAAAATTGAAAAAACAAATCAAAAATTAAAGATTGCAGTAAACGATTTATCATTTACTGCTTATCCTGGTGAAATATTTGGATTACTAGGACCGAATGGTGCTGGAAAGACAACTTGTTTAAGAGCTATCTCTACTTTGATTAAGCCAGATAAAGGTGATATTTTTGTAGGTGATAGTAGCGTTATTAATGACCCTGTTAGTGTTAGGAGTAAAATAGGATTTTTAACTAGTGAATTAAAATTAGAAGATCATTTTACACCTAATTACTTATATACATATTTTTCAAAACTTCATGGAATTGAAGATAATATAATTGAAGAAAGAAAAGATGGTTTTTTTAAGAAGTTTGGTATTAATGAATTCAAAGAAGTAAAAGTAGGTGATTTATCAACAGGAATGAAACAAAAAGTTAGTATTGCGATTAGTTTAGTTCATAATCCTGATTTTATAATTTTTGATGAACCAACTAACGGTCTAGATGTTTTAACAGCTAGAAGTGTTATGGATTATTTGGTGGAATTAAAAGAAAATGGTAAAACAGTTATTTTATCTACTCACATTTTAAGTGTTGTTGATAAATTGTGTGACAGAGTAGGTATTATTATTAACGGTAAAATGAAATTATGCGATACAATTGAGAATGTTTTAAAAAGAGATGAAAACAGCGATTTAGAAGAGATATTTTTTAATCTTGTTAAAGAAGAAAAATTACAAGAAGGTGTCTTGTAATGAAGAATATTTTAACGATTTTTAGAAAAGAATTTTATCGAGTAATTAGTGATCGTAGATTAGTTTTTACAGCTATCTTATTACCCGGACTTGCCATTTATATTATGTATTCTTTTATTGGTAGTGCAATAGGTGGAGAACTTGAAGATATTACACAACATAAAATGATTATCTATACTGAAAACATGCCAACAGATTTTCAAAACTTTTTGTATGCTCAAACAGTCAATCCTGAATTTCACGATTATGCTTTAGCAGATCATGACGAAGTAGAGCAACAAATTTTAACCGGAGAAGTTGATATGATAATTATTTTTTCTAGTACTTTTGAACAAGATATTGAAAATCAAATTGTTTCTGATATAATGATTTATTATAATCCTGGGGAAAAATATAGTGAGTCTAGTTATCATCAAATTACTAATATTATTTCTTTATATAGTGATAATATCGGGATTGAAAGGCATGGAGATACTTATTATGCTTTTACATTAGAATCTGAAATTATAATGGATTCAGAAAAAGCATCTGGACAACAGTTTGCGATGTTATTACCAATGTTAATTATTATGTTTTTATTTAGTGGTGCAATGAGCATTGGGCCTGATTCTATCGCTGGAGAAAAAGAAAGAGGAACAATAGCTACACTTCTTATAACTCCTGTGAAAAGAAGTGAAATAGCAATTGGCAAGGTGTTAAGTTTAACAACTATTTCAATGCTTAGCGCAACAAGTTCGTTCATTGGAATAATGTTTAGTTTACCTAAGTTAATGGCTTCAGGTGGACAACTAGATATCTTTATTTATGATGCATGGGACATTATAATGTTATTTTCAGTTTTACTAGCTACAGTACTTGTAATAGCAGGTCTTGTCGCAGTTTTAAGTGCTTATGCTAAAAGTATTAAGGAAGCATCAATGTTGATTTTACCATTTTATTTTGTAAGTATGGCACTTGGAATATCAACAATGTTTAGTGGGGAAGCAAGTACTAATTTATGGGTTTATTTTTTACCGATATATAGTTCTGTCAATCTTATTATCGCTATTTTAACATTTGATATTTCTGTTACAGCATTTTTTATTACAGTTTCAACTAGTTTAATATATGTTGCTATTTTTGTTTATATTTTAACTAGACTATTTCAGTCTGAAAAAATAATGTTTCAAAAATGAGAGGTGCAATATGAAATTAATTACAATTGGAAAAATCGTTAATACTCATGGATTAAATGGATCGCTTAAAGTAAAATCATTTACCGATTTCAAAGAACAAAGATATAAAAAAGGGACAACATTATATATCTCTTTTAAACATGAATATATTCCAGTGACAGTGTTTTCTCAACAAGAGATTAAAAATTTAGATTTAATTAAATTTGAAGAATTCGATAATATTAATCAAGTTGAACAGTTTAAAGGTTGCGATTTAGTAATAGATAAAAAATTTATTCATGAATTAGAAGAAGATAATTTTTACTTTGATCAAATTATTGGAATGAATGTATATCAAAAAGATAATTTAATTGGTAAATGCACAGATATAAGAGATTATCCACAAGGTGAGATATTAGTTGTTAATGTTGATGGAAAAAACAGACTTATCCCATTCAGAAAAGAATTTATTGAGGAAGTAAATGTTAAAGAAAATAAACTATCAATTATTGTTTGGGAGGGGCTATTATGAAAATAGATATTTTAACCTTATTTCCTAAAATGTTTGATGGATTTTTAAGTGAATCTCTTTTAGGAAAAGCAATTAATAAAAAAATAGTTGAAATTAACATTATAAATTTTAGAGATTTTTCTACGAATAAACATCACAAGGTAGACGATACACCATATGGTGGAGGGGCAGGAATGGTTCTTAGCGTCGAACCAGTTTATAATGCTTTAACTAATATAAAAGGATTTGAAAAAGCAATTAAAATACTAGTAACTCCACAAGGAGATAGATTTGATCAAGAATATGCATATAAGTTAAGTGAAGAAAAACATATTATTATACTTTGCGGACATTATGAAGGATATGATGAAAGAATTAGAGATTTATTTGATTTTGAAATCTCAATCGGAGATTATGTACTAACTGGAGGAGAAGTAGCAGCGATGGTTTTAATTGATTCAATTACAAGATTAATTCCTAATGTTATTAATAAAGATGAATCTCATCTTTTTGATTCTTTTAACAATTCCCTATTAGAACATCCTCACTATACTAGACCAAGTGAATTCATGGGTAAAAAAGTCCCTGATGTTCTAGTTGGTGGAAATCATAAATTAATAGAAGAATGGCGTAAAACAGAATCTATTAAAAGAACAAAAGAAAGAAGAATGGATTTATATAATAAATATCGAAACAAGTCTAATAAATGATCGAAATATTTTTTAAAAAGCTTTTGATAGAAAATATTATTAAATTGCATGAGATAATTGATAATAATGATGAAACAGTAGTATCAGCTATCATTGTTCTAACAAAGCAATTACCAAATGATATTTTATTAGCTACAGTAATTGATACAACATATAAATATTTCGGGAAAAATCTTATGATATAATACAAGCACTTGGGATACCACCAGTGCTTGAAAACGGAAATTTATTACTTGAAACAGATAAATTATTAGCTTCACCATACTATACAATATGATCATATGAAATAGATAAAATAATCGGTAAATAGTAAAATTGCGAGATATTTCAGATTATATATCAATAACAGAAAGAAAATCTGAAATATGGACAATGGATAATTGGTGATCCAACAAATTGGAATAATGAATTAATCCAAAAGCATTTTTTCATTCCATAAGATGATGATTTTGAATGACCATATGGTCAATATTCCGCAACGGTTTTAGAAAATGGAGATATATTTCTATTTGATAATGGAAATAATTGTTCTAAATTAAGAGATTTAGATGTACAAGCAAAAGATAATCATTTAAGAGCAGTAATTTATAGCTTTAATACATTTACAATGATGATAACTCAAAAATACCAATTTGGGAAAGAATTAGTTTTTTATTATAGTCCTTATATCTCTAATGTTTTTTAGTATTTAAAAGGTGGTTTTAAGTGAGAATAACTACTTGCTTAAAAGAAACACATATGATATAATAAAAAACGCTGTTAAATCTAAGTAAATTTTGCTCCGCTTTGGAAAATCCTTATGAGCAAATGTAAAAGTAAGGAGTGATATTATGTCTCAGCAATTATTAAATGATATTACTAAAGATTATCAAAAACAAGATGTACCTGTATTTAGAGCTGGAGATACTGTAAAAGTATCTGTTAAGATCAAAGAAGGTAATAGAGAAAGAATTCAAGTTTTTGAAGGTTTAGTAATCCAAAGACAAGGTGGAGGAATTGGGGAAACATTCACAGTACGTAAGGTCTCTTATGGTATTGGTGTTGAAAGAACTTTTCCAATACATTCACCATCAATAGCTGAAATTCAAGTAATAAGAAGAGGTAAAGTTCGTAGAGCTAAACTATTCTATATTAGAGGATTATCTGCTAAAAAATCTCGTATTAAAGAACGTAGATAACAAAAAAATACCATCGTTGATGGTATTTTTTATATATATATGTGAAATATATGTGAAAAGCTTATGAAAACTTTTCATAAAATAGGTATTTATCTTGAAAGCTTTTTCATTTATGATATAATTATAAATGTGAAAGAAGGTGCTTATTTATGAGTAAAGCAACTATTTATGATGTAGCTGGAGCTGCGAGAGTATCATTAGCTACAGTTTCAAGAGCAATCAATAATCCTGAAAAGGTTAAACCGGAAACTAGAGAGAGAGTTTTAAAAGTAATTGGCGAACTTGGTTACAAGCCAAATGCCTTTGCTAGGGGACTTGCGAGTAGAAAATCAACGACTGTCGCAGTAGTTGTTCCGGATATGGGACGTGCTAGTATTGCTGAAATGATGAATGGAATTGCTGATATTGCACGTGTTTATAAGTATTCGATTTTATTATATATTTTGGAAAGTGAAGAAGCGAGTGAAGAAGATATCTTAAGAGAAATTATAGCTGCGCAAGTTGATGGAATTTTATATTTAAATGATGAAATAAATGAAAAACAATATGATTTTCTAAAAACAGTAAAAAATAGTTACCAAATTCCTGTTGTACTTACAAATACTTTTTATCCAGAAAGTGATGAAATACCATCAGTTTCAATTGACTATGAAAGAGCTGGATATGAAATTGCTAAAAAGTTAATTGAAGAAGGTCGAAAAAACATTTATATGATTTCAACTGTTCGAAAATATATGGTTAATGATTTAAAAGAAGCTGGATACACTCGTGCAATGAAAGAAGCAGGATTTGAAAGTAGAATAATGAGAACTTCTGGTCGTATTTCTATTAATACAGAACACTTTAATGAATTTTTTAAAGATGTTGAAGTTGATGGTGTTATCGCAGTTCGAGATTCAATCGCTATCTCATTTATGAATGTAGCTTTTGAAAATGATGTTAAAATACCTAAGGATTTAGGAATATGTGGATTTCAAAATACAAAATATGCTCGTTTAGCAAGACCACAATTATCATGTGTTGATGTTCCGATTTATGATATGGGCGCAGTAGGAATGAGATTATTAACAAAATTAATGAATAGTGAAGTTATATCTGAAAAAGTTATTAAATTACCACATTCAATAGTTTTAAGAAAAACAACATTATAAAGCGATGATTAAAAGAAGAATATATTTGTTATCGAAAGAGACTTAGTATTTGGTGAAAACTAAGGTTAACTTGTATTCTATACCCTTATGAGCTTCTACGAAGAAAAGCGTAGACGGTAAATCCGTTATCTTATTAAGTGCTAGATATTATATCTAGAATTAAGGTGGTATCGCGAATTTTTAAAGTTCGTCCTTTTCTAGGACGAACTTTTGTTAATTATTAGGAGGAAAGAAAATGAATTTAATCGAAGAACTTAAATGGCGTGACTTATTATTTGATGTCACAGATAATGAAATTAAAAATATTTTAGAAAAAGAAAAAGTAACTTTTTATGTTGGAGCTGATCCAACTGCAGATAGTTTGCATGTTGGACATTTGATTTCCTATTTGGTATCAAAAAGATTACAAGATAGAGGCCATCATCCTATTTTAGTAATTGGTGGTGGAACCGGACTTATTGGTGATCCAAGTGGCAGAAGTACAGAACGTCAATTATTAACATTAGAGAAATCTTTAAAAAATGGAGAAGCAATCACAGCACAAGTAAAGAAAATCTTGCCTACTGCGACTGTTGTTAATAATTATGATTGGATTTCAACATACGATATTATTACTTTTTTAAGAGATATTGGAAAACATTTTAATATTAATTACATGATGAGTAAAGATTCTGTAAAATCTCGTTTAGATAATGGAATAAGTTTTACTGAATTCTCTTATCAAATAATTCAATCACTTGATTTTATGTATTTATACAAAGAAAAAAATTGTATATTACAAATAGGTGGTCAAGATCAATGGGGAAATATTACAGCTGGATTAGAACTTATAAGAAAGGTTCTTGGACATGAAAGTAAAGGTTATGGATTTACATGGCCCTTACTTACAAAATCTGATGGAACAAAGTTTGGAAAAACTGCTGGAGGAGCTATTTGGTTGGATCCTAATAGAACTTCAGTTTATGAGTTTTACCAATTTTGGATTAATACTCCAGATAAAGATGCAGTAAGCTATCTGAAAAAATTTACTTTTATGACTGTTGAAGAAACAAAAAAACTCATTGAAGAGTTTGAAAAAGCCCCACATCAACGTGCAGCACAAAAGAAAATAGCTGAAGAATTAACTATTCTTGTTCATGGAAAAGAAGCATATGAATCAGCATTAAAAATTTCAAAAGCACTATTTAGTGGTGATATCAAATCATTATCAATATCACAAATAAAAGATGGATTTAAAGATGTTCCTTCTATGCAAATAAATAATAATATGAATTTAGTAGATTTATTAATTGAAACAGAACTTGCGTCTAGCAAACGGGCAGCTAGAGAGTTTATTAAAAATAATGCAATTTCAGTTAATGGTGAAAAACAATCAGATATAGAGTTTGTAGTAAAAAAAGAAAATGCAATTGATAAACAGTTTACAATATTAAGACGAGGAAAGAAAAAATATACGTTAGTTAAACATGCATAAAAAGGTGTTAATACAAAACTACAAATATTGGTAAAAAAATAATAAAAAAAACAGGTAGAATATCAAAAATATTCACCTGTTTTTTTAAAAAGTCGTAAAGTATTTAATTGAAGATAATCTTTTAACAACCTATTTTTTCTTCTACAATTTTCTCACATTGAGTTGCGTGAGAATATCCAATTAAGAATATTTCTTTAATATGAGAATCTCTTAAACAATAAATCACTTGTTTTCCTGATTTTCTAGTTTTAACAACATTTAAATCTCTTAATAGTTTTAATTGATGAGATATTGCAGATTGACTTGTTTCAAGTTCGTCAGCTATAGCTTGAACTGCGTGTTCGCCAGTATTAAGTAAATCAATTATTCTAAGTCTTGTTAAATCACTGAAAATTTTAAATAAATTTACAGTATCAATTAAATTTTTAACATTTTGTTCTTCACTCATTATTTCAACCCCTTCGAATAAATTATTCGTAAACTATTTACAACTGCGATTAATGTAATCCCGACATCGGCGAATATAGCGGTAAGCATTGTACCAATGCCTATACTTGCTAGAATTAGGAAAGTAAATTTGACACCTAGTGACATAGTAATATTTTGATAAACAATATTTTTAGTTTTTTTAGCAATTTTAAATGATTTTTCAAGTAAGTTTAAATCATCATTCATAATTATGACATCAGCTACATCAAGTGCTATTTCACTACCGTTACCCATCGCAACACCAATATCTGCGTTTTTAAGTAGGGGAGCATCATTAATTCCATCACCAATATACATTTTTATTTTTTTCGATTTAATATTATTAAATATATTAACTTTGTCCTCAGGTAGTAAATTGCTTTCATAATTAATTCCACCAAGTGTTTCAGCAACTTCTTTAGCAATTAAGTTATTATCTCCAGTTAACATAGTAATATTATATTTTCTACTTAATCTTCTAATAACATTTAAAGATGAAGATTTTATTTGATCTTTAACGATTACTCTTCCTAAGTATTTACCATATTTACTTACAAAGACATTCGATCCAATCATTACTTTTTTATCTTTAACTTTAATCTTATGTTTGTTCATTAGTTTTCTATTTCCAACTAAAATAGTTCCGTTAGAGTCTTTGACAACTAAACCTAATCCCGGAATTTCTTCAACGTTTTCAAAGTCGTAATAATCACCTTTGTAATGTTCAATAATTGATTTAGCAATTGGATGATTAGAATATCTTTCAATACTAGCTGCCAGTTTTAATGTTTCATCATTTGAGTATTCTCCAACAGTGAAATTACCATGCGTTAACGTACCAGTTTTGTCAATACCAATACTATCAACATTAGTCATCATATGCAAGAAAGTACTTCCTTTAAATAAAATACCTTGTTTAGCAGCCGCACCAATTCCAGCGAAATATGATAAAGGAATAGATAATACAAGAGCACAAGGACAACTAATCACTAAGAAAATTGCTGCTCGATAAATATATTCTTGATAATTAGCAGAATCAACAATAGTCGGAATTAAAAACATAAGGAAAGCTGCAAAAGTTACAGCTGGTGTATAATAACGAGCAAATTTGGTAATAAAATTTTCTGTTTTAGATTTGTGATTTGTCGAATTTTCAATTAAATCAATAATCTTTGCAATAGTTGATTCACGATACTCTTTAGATGCTTCAATTTCAATAACGGTTCCTACATTTAAGTTTCCACTTAAAATATAGTCACCAACCTTAACATTTGTTAGTTTAGCCTCACCTGTTAAAGCACTTGTATTTAAAGAGGTAACACCTTTGATGCAAACCCCATCAACAGGGATTTTTTCACCATTTTTAACAATGATAATATCACCTTTTTTAATTGATAAAGGATCTCTAATGATGACTTTTCCATCAATTAAAACATTAGCGTATTCTATTTTTAGATCTAGTAATGCTGAAACTTCTTGTTTACTTTTAAATACTGCTCGATGTTGTAAATATTCTCCTAAAGTATAAAAAATTATTACTAATATTGCCTCATAATAGAATTGTAAAAACATTGCTGCAATCGTCGCAATAAACATTAAAGTATTTTCATTAAAAAAGTCTTTTCTTTTTATACCCTTTATTGTTTTAAGTAATATTTTATAAGAAATAAAAGAATATCCTATCCAAAATAATGGAATAAATCCCCACGGTATATCAAAATGATCAAAAATAAATCCAACAATATAGATAGCTAAACCAATAAAGATTGAATAGTAACTTTCAACATTTTTGACAGTTTCTTTTAGATGTCTTTGTTCGTATGGATATGTTTCAACTCCATCTTCAATAGAATCAACAATTTCCTTAATTTCTTTGATAGCATCATTATCATTGTAACTATCAGTAGCGTCAACTAACATTACTTGGTTAGGGAAATTAAAACTAGCAGATTTTATATAATCAAGATTGGCAAGCGCCTTTTCAATTTTGCTGGCACAATTCGAACAAATCAAATTTTTCATAATAACTTTTTTAATCATATTATTCACCTCTTAGAATGTACAATCTATATTATATGAATAAATAATCATATGTCAAGTGAGATGTATTTTTTAAATATTAAAATCTAGTATACTAAATATTATAACATGTAAGATCCTAGTATACATTAATAATTTATTATAAGATAAAAATTAATTTTTCTTTAAAACTTATATCTTGAAATATAGATGAGAAAATGATATTATCTTACAATGAAGAGGTGATAATATGGACTTTTATAAATATGTATTAGAAAATAAGACCCTTATTATTGATAAAACAAAAGAAATATTAAGAATACCAAGTGTTTTAACTGAGTTTAATCCTGAAAGCGAAACTCCTTTCGGAGTTGAAATAAACAATAGTTTACATTTTATGATTAATCTAGCTAAGTCTGATAACTTCGTAACAAAGAATGTTAAAAACTATGCTGCTCATATTGAATATGGTAAGGGGAAAGAAATTTTAGGAATTTTATGTCATATTGATGTTGTTCCAACTGGAGATAATTGGAGTCACCCTCCTTTTTCACCAATAATAAAAAAAGATAAGATTTATGCTCGAGGTTCAAGTGATGATAAAGGTCCGACAATCGCGGCTTATTATGCTCTTAGATTTTTGAAGGATTTAGGATTCAAGATGGATAAAAGAGTTAGAATAATTATTGGAACAGATGAAGAAACAGGATGGCGTGGGATTAGTGAATATTTTAAAACTGAAGAAATGCCAACAATTGGTTTTGCACCAGATGCTAGTTTTCCATTAATTTATGCTGAAAAAGGGATTTTAAGTTTTGATATAAGTGGAAAAATAGACGACAAACATTTATTAACATTTAAAGCAGGGGATAGATATAATGTTGTTCCTGATTATGCTGAATGTACGTTGAGTATTGATTTAAAAGATAAATTTACAAAGTATTTATCTTTTAACGGACTTAAAGGAAAAGTTGTTGGAAATAAATATATTGTCTATGGAAAAAGAGCTCATGCGATGCAACCAAATTTAGGAATTAATGCTGCTTTCATTTTAGCTGAATTTCTAAATGAACATATTGATAATCAATTTATTAAGTATATTTGTCAATTTCTAACATTTGATCATCTAGGTGAAAAATTAAATATTAATCATCATGACGATGAAATGAAAGATTTTACAATTAATCCAGCTGTATATAATTATAAGGATAACAGATTTACAATTGGTATAAACTGTCGATATCCAAAAGGATGGGATAAAGATAGTGCTTTAATTAATATTGAAGCTTCAGTCATTGGGCCAAAATTTAAATATAAAATAGTTAGTGATTCACCAGTTCATTATGTTGATCAAGAAGATGATTTAATAAAAGCACTTCATAATGCGTATATTAAATATACAAATGATGATGAAACACCATTAATGACAATTGGTGGAGGAACATATGCAAGAGCTTTAAAAAAAGCAGTAGCGTTTGGAGCAACAATGCCTGGAAGAAAAGATGTTGCTCATCAAGTTGATGAATATTTTTATATTGAAGATCTTTTAAAAGCAACAGCTATTTATATGGAAGCAATCTATCAATTAGCCTGTATTAAAGAGTAAAACAGAGACTTTATCAAATATTGAAAATACTAATATTTTATGGTAAAATATATATAGTATTCACATACAATATTATGATAAAGTCTTTTTTTAGGGGGAAATTTAAATGGATGGTTCAGTTTATAATTTTAGTCATTTTAAATTTATATTAGATAATCTAAATTTCGCAATAACTGAGCGTGAATTTCTTTTTAATGAAAAAGGAGAACCAATAGATTATCGGTTCATTTATACAAATAAGACTTATGCTGATTTAATAGATAAAAAACCTGAAGATATTATTGGCTTAAAAGCAACTGAATTATATCCTAGTTCTAAAAATTATTGGATTGATGAATATTACGAAGTTGTGAAGACAGGGACTTCACTAGAAACAATAAGGTATGAAGAAAGTGTTGAGCGTTACTTTACAATTTATGTATATAAAACAAGTGATACAACATTTATTATTAGTTTTATTGATATCACTGGAATTCTTAAAAATTCATATAAGTTTGATATAAAAATTCCAACTGGAAAAATGATGAGAGATATTTCAAAAATTGGTTTTTTTGAAGTAAATAGAATAACATTTGAAGCAAAAGTATCTGACTTACTTAATGAAGTTGTTGGACTAAATAAAATAGAAAAAGGATTTTTCAGAAAAACTTTATTAGAATTAACTCATCCAGATTACTACAATAAAATATCAAGTTTAATTAAAGATATTTTAAAAGGGGATATTTCAGAAGTAGAAACCGAATTCAAATTTTATAATCGTAAAAAAAGTTATTATCAATGGATTAATTTTTTTATTTTCGCTATTGAATATGATGAAAGTGGAAGGCCATTTCGTTATACTGGAATGGTAAGAGATATCCAAAAAGAGAAAAAATTAATTGAAGAGTCAGAAGAAATAGAAAAATTATTTACCGAAGCAAGAAGAGTCGCAGATTTAACAACATTTATCTATAATGTTGATTCTTCTCGTTTTGATGCGTCTAAAGAGTTTGATGAATTTATAGGTATTGATAATTTAAGAACTATCGAACAATATCGCAAAGCCGTACATCCTGAAGATTTAGAGGAATATGATAAATCAAATATATATACAATAGTAAACGGTCTTCAAGATAAGGTGACTGTTTATCGAATAATTAAGAATGAAAAAATAAAATTTATTCAAAGTTCTGTTTTTAGCAAACTAGATTCTAAAGGTAATGTAGTAAAAGTTTTTGGAATTTTAAAAGATGTTAGTGAAATTGAAAGAGCTAGAAGAATATCTGAAAACGCGCGAAAGTCTTTCCGACAAATTTTTGATCATTCTCCTAGTGGTATTTTCATTTTGAATTCCAATTTTGAAATAACAATGGAAAATAGCACATTTAGAGAGTTGTTTAATATTGAGCCAGGTGAAATGAGTTTTAGTGCTTTAATTGGTGAACAATATGATAGTACAATTAGAAAATTAAAGAGAACTAAAATAATTAAAAATTTAAGAGTAAAACACTTTATTAATAATAAAGAGTATTACTTTGTTATTAGAATAATAAAAATTGATGAAGAAATTATTAATGGATATGAAGGTACTTTGACAGATATTTCTCAACAAGTTCAAGATGAAAAACGAATTTTATATTTAGCTACTCATGACGTTTTAACTGACTTATATAATCGAAATTATTTTGAAGAGTTTGTTGTTGAGAAAAATAAAAATTATCCACTTGGACTAATTTTATGTGATGTTGATGGATTAAAACTTATTAATGACGCCTTTGGTCATCAAAAAGGAGATGAATTACTTCAGTCATTATCCAAAACTTTAAAAGGTCTAGCACCCGATTATACTATATCAAGAATAGGCGGAGATGAATTTGCTATTCTGGTTGACAATGCTGATGAAGAACATCTGGAAAATATTGAATTAGAAATTAAAGAATCAATTAAAGATTTAGGATTTTTCGGAATGAATTTTGAAGTTAGTTTAGGACATGATATTCTTACTAAAAAACATTATAATTTTATGAAAGTATTTAAAAATGCTGAAAATATGATGTATCGAAGAAAATTGACAGATAGATCCTCAAGAAAAAGTAATGCATTATCGACAATTATGCAAACACTACATGAGAAAACTGAAGAAACAGAAGCTCATTGTGAAAGAGTTGGAGATTATGCTAGTATGTTGTTATCTAAGGCGGGATATAAAAGAACTGCTGATTTAGAAGATATTAGATTTTTAAGTAATGTTCACGATATTGGAAAAATCGCAACACCTGAAGCCATATTAAACAAAAAAACAAAATTAACTGAAGAAGAATACGAAGAGATTAAATATCATAGTGAAGCAGGGTATAAAATTATTAAAAATATAATTGATAATGAAAATATTGCATTTGGAGTTTTATATCATCATGAAAGATATGATGGAACAGGGTATCCACATGGTTTAATGGAAGAAGAAATACCTTTACATGCTAGAATTTTAGCGATAGCGGATTCATATGATACTATGATTAGAGGAAGAATTTATCAAAAACCAATTTCAAAAGAAGATGCTTTAAAAGATATTGAAAAAAATAAAGGAACACAATTTGATCCTAAATTAGCAGAAATGTTTATAAAACTAATGAAAGCAAAAACATTATAATAATTGTTTATATTAAAAATAAAAATGTTATAATGTCTTTGGTGGTAGGTTATGAGATTAAGATTTGTTGAAGGAGCTAAAGAATTAATTCAAGCTCATCCAAAATATATAATTAATAATGTTGATAATAAAATGATTGATTTTAGGAAATTATTTAACAATAATTTCCCTATTCACATTGAAATAGGAATGGGGAAAGGTAAGTTCATATATGAACTTGCGAAAAAATATTCAAATATTAATTATGTCGGAATTGAAAAATTTGATAGTGCAATTGTAAAAGCATTAGATAAAGTTATTGAGAATCCTTTAAAAAACTTAATGCTGGTAAGAATGGACGCTATTTATTTAAAATATATTTTTAAAGAACATTCAATTGATAGAATTTATCTTAACTTTTCTGATCCATGGCCAAAAGCGAGACATGAGAAAAGAAGATTAACAAATCATAATTTTTTAGAAGTATATAAAAATCTAGTGAAACCATTATCAGAATTGCATTTCAAAACAGATAATCCTGATTTATTTAATTATTCAGTTGAAGAAATTCGAAATTATCCAATGAAAATCATTTATTTAACTGGTGATTTAAATAAAAGTGGGTACAAAGATAATATTACAACAGAATTTGAAGAAAAATTTATAAAACAAGGAAAATTAATATATAAATTAACCGCAATTTTTAAGGAGGCATAAAATGGATCAATTATATCGAGATTTAGTAGATTTACCTGGAGCAGCTAGTTTTGAAAAACCAGTGAGAGATTATATGAGAGAACATCTTACTCCTCATGTAGAAGAAATTATTCAAGACCGTTTAGGAAGTATTTTTGGTATTATTAATAAAGGATCTAACGGTCCGAAAGTAATGATTGCTGGACATATGGATGAAGTTGGTGCAGTTGTTACTGGTATTAACAAAATGGGGTTAATTCAAATATCGAATTTAGGAGGAGTAAAGGGAGATGTTTTTTTATCTCAACATTTTGATATTATTACTACTGATTTAGAAAAAATACCAGGTGTTACAGCATCTAAACCACCACATTTAACAAGAGGCTCAACAGAAATACCACCACAAATCAAATTTACAGATTTATTAATTGATATTGGTGCAGATTCTAAAGAACACGCTATTGAATTAGGGGTTAAAATAGGACAACAAGTAATTCCAAGAAATGATTATACAGTTTCAAAAGATGGCAAAAAGATTTTTTCAAAAGCATGGGATAATCGTTTTGGTTGTGGAATGAGTATAGAAATAGCTAGAGATATTAAAAAAGAGGAATTAGACTGCGAATTATATGTTGGCGCAACAGTTCAAGAAGAAGTAGGACTAAGAGGAGCTAGCACAGCTGCAAATATGATTAAGCCAGATGTTTTTATTGCTATTGATTGTTCGCCTTGCGCGGATTCATTTGATGGAGATGAAATAAGTGGAAAAATAGGAGGCGGATTTTTAGTGAGATTTATCGACCCAAGTGCTATTATGCATAGAGGTATGAAAAAATTTATTACAGAAACTGCTGATAAAAATAAAATTAAGTATCAATACTATCAATCAAAAGGAGGAACAGATGCTGCAAGAGTGCAACTTGCACAAAGTGGCGTACTAGTTGCTACAATTGGAATGCCTGCCCGTTATATTCATTCGACAACTTCAATGATAAGTATTGAAGATTATGCTGAAGTTAAAAAAATCGTCTACACAATCGTTAAAATGTTTAATGAAAAAACTGTTCAGGAAATCAGAAATAACGTATAATTAATTATTAAAATAAATCAAATTATGGGACCATTAATTGGCCTAAAAAGGAGAAAAGAATGAGAAATAAAAAAGTATTAGAAATAACTACTATTGCTACGTTTTCAGCATTAATATTCGTAATGGCAAATGTACCATGGTTAGGATACATTCAAATTGGGGTAGTATCCTTAACAATAATACATATCCCGGTATTAATTGGAGGTATATTCGGAGGAAAAAAAGTTAGTATTGCTCTTGGATTAGCATTTGGAGTATCGAGTTTAATAATTGCATTAATAAGACCGGTTTTACCAGCGGATTATATTTTTCAAAATCCATTAGTTTCTGTATTGCCGAGAGTATTGTTTGGATATTTTTTATATTTAATTTATGAAATATTTACAAAATATATTTCAAATAAATTATTAGCGATATCATTATCATTTGTAATATCGACAATTGTACATACGGTGTTAGTTTTAATTCCATTTTACATCTTCTTCTTTGAATCAAAAACTTTTACAGGTATATTTGATTTTATATTCTTGATTCTAGCTTCGAATGGAATATTAGAAGCAATCTTAGCCGGTGTAGTTGGCGCACCAATTGCTTATAGATTACTAAAATATAAAGAGGCTAATTCTCAATAATCTGAATAATTTGGAGGAAAATATATGATTGTTTTAGTTGACATTGGTAATTCAAATATTGTAATCGCAAAATACGATAAAAGTATTAATCAAACATATCGTTATACAACTGATACATCAAAATCGATTGATGAATATTATGTTTTATTAAAAGATGTTGTTAAAAACGCAAAAGGAATGATAATATCAAGTGTTGTTCCAGAATTAAATAGTATATTTAAAAATTTAGCACTTAAATACTTAGATATTAATCCAATGTTTATTGGTCCTGGTATCAAAACCGGAGTTAAAATTGTTGTTGATAATCCTAAAGAAATTGGGGCAGATTTAGTTGTTAGTGCCGCAGCTGTCATTGCTGAATATGGTGATACAGCAATAATTGTTGATATGGGAACTGCTACAACTTTTACTTATGTAGAAAATAAAGTTATAAAGGGAGTTTCAATTACAACAGGGCTAGGTACATCAAAAGATGCCTTAGTCAAAAAAGCATCACAACTTTCTCAATTTGAATTTAAAACTCCAACTAAGGTAATTGCGACTAATACTATCGATTGTTTAAATTCGGGATTACTATATGGACATTCATTTATGATTAAAGGAATTATTCAAGAAATTAAAAAACAAATCAAAAAAGATCCAATCATTATTATAAGCGGAGGAACGTCAAGATTCGTTAAAAATATGTTTGACAATAGTTACATTTTTGATGATTTATTATTATTAAAAGGGTTGTCAATTATTTACAATAAAAATAATTAACTAAAAAGATATCAAAATTTTTAATCAAACAAAAAAACAAAACACCTTGTACTATAATTGAACTGCACCTATAAACTTGGACATAGGAAACTATGAAAAAGAGAAGGTGCAGTTTTTTTGTTTTTCTAATGAACAACTATTTTAAAAGGAAATTGCCTATTTAAGAAGTAAATGACTATTTTCAATTGACAAAAAAGCGTTTTCAAATTATAATAATTATAATATCAAACAGAAGGAGTGAAACAATGATTTTTGACAAAGTTAAAGACATTATTATTGAAGAATTAGGTGTTGAGGAAGATAAGGTTTTAATTGAGTCAAATCTTTCGGATGACTTAGGGGCAGATTCATTAGACGCTATTGAATTAATTATGGCAATCGAGGAAGCTTTTGATGTTGAAATTCCTGATAATGAAGCTACAAAAATTAAAATAGTTTCAGATATAGTTAAGTTTTTAGAAGATGCAGGAAAATAATACTCAGATTACTGAGTATTTTTTTTATGCATTATTTAAACATTAATTTTGAAGTGAACATAAAGCAAATGTTTGTTATAAACATAAGAACATGTGTTAAAATAGAATAAAGAACGAGGTGTATATTAATGAAAAAATTAATTTTAATTGATGGTTCTAATATTATGTTCAGAGCATATTATGGAACAGCTTATTCTGGAAATTTAATGCAAAACTCTAAAGGCCAGTATACTAATGCTGTTTTTGGTTTTGTTAATATGATAAACTCAGTTCTACGTGAAGATTTTACTCATATCTTGGTTGCTTTTGATAAAGGAAAACAAACATTTAGACATGAATCATTCCCAGACTATAAAGGTGGGAGAAAACCAATGCCACCAGAATTTCGTTCTCAAATTGAGTTAATTAAAGAGAGTTTAAATGTTTTAGGAGTAAAACAAAGAGAAATAGCTTTGATTGAGGCAGATGACATTATAGGAACATACACAAAAGAGTATTATAATGATTTTGATGAAATCGAAATCATTAGTAATGATAAAGATTTACTTCAGTTATTGAATGATAAGGTTAGTATGCGATCATCTATAAAAGGAATGAAAGATTATATTTCATACACCCCAAAATATTTAAAAGAGGTAATGGGAGTTAATCCTTCCCAAATAACAGATTTAAAAGGATTAATGGGAGATGCTTCTGATAATTTACCAGGTATTCCTGGAGTTGGACAAAAAACAGCTGTTAAGTTATTAAATTTATACCATACACTTGATGGTGTTCTTGAAGCACGAAATGGTCTTTCAGGAAAACTTGGAGAAAGAGTTAGAGAGTATTATAAAGACGCTATTTTATGTAAAAAAATAGCTACTATTAAAACTGATGTTGATTTAAAATTCACTTTAGATGAAGTTCGATACACTGGAGTTAATGAAGAAAAAATGCTTGAGTTTTTCAAAGAATTAGAACTTCATTCATTAATTAAAAGATATAACAAAAAAACAAATAAACAATCATTTGAGAAATTCGACTATGAAGTTATTCAAGACATTTTTGAATTAGATAACATATTAATAAACAATTCTTTTATAACTTTAGAAACATATAATCCATATTATCATTTAGCTACTCCACTGGGATTTGGAATTGTAAATAGAAAAGGCAACTTTTTTGTCCCTTATGAATTGCTTCATCAATCTATTGGAATGCAAATGTTTTTAAGTGATAAAACAATTTCTAAATTTGTTTTTAATGTTAAAATGATAGAAGTCATCTTATTAAGAGATGGATATAATATTAAAGGAGTGAAATTTGATTTACTATTAGCAGCGTATATTTTGAATCCTAATAATACGAAAGAAGATTTTAGGGTTATTGTCACGAATTTTGATTATGATAACGTACCATACTTAGAAGAAGTTTATCAAAAAGGAGTAAAATATAGTATTCCGTCTTCTGAAAAATATAGTGAATACGCAGTTAAAAAAGCATTTGCTATAAAATATTTAAAAGATGATTTATTAAAAGAATTAAAGTTAAATAATCAATTATCTTTGTTAAATGATATAGAATTACCACTTGCAAATGTTTTAGCGCATATGGAAGCAGAAGGGATAAACATAGATCATTCTAAACTTCAAACATTAAATAAAGATATTAAAAATAGAATAGATTCCATTACGGAAGAAATATATTATTTAGCAGGAGTTAAATTCAATATTGCGAGTCCCAAACAACTTGGAGAAATATTGTTTGATAAATTGCAACTACCATTTGCTAAAAAAACAAAAACAGGATATTCAACCAAAGTAGATGTATTAAATAAATTAAAAAAATACCACCCAATTATTGAAAAAGTGATGATTTTTAGAACACTATCAAAATTATATTCAACTTATATTGTTGGACTTGAAAATGCTATTTTAAAAGATGGTAAAATACATACGATTTATCGTCAAGCTTTTACTTCAACAGGAAGACTTTCAAGTGTTGAACCTAATCTTCAAAATATTCCGATTAGATATCCTGAAGGAAGAGAAATAAGAAAAGTATTTATTCCGAGCAATGGGAATAGATTTCTTGCAAGTGATTATTCACAAATAGAACTAAGAGTACTCGCTCATATGGCACATGAAGAAACACTAATTGAAGCTTTTAAAAACAACGAAGATATTCATACTAAAACAGCTCAACAAATTTTCGATAAAGAAGAAATCTCTTCTTTAGAAAGAAGACAAGCTAAAGCTGTAAACTTTGGTATTATTTACGGCCAATCTGCCTGGGGTCTAAGTGAAGAAATAAATATTTCACCAAAAGATGCCGAAAAATTTATTACTAAATATTATCAAACTTTTTCAGGTATAAAGGTTTTTATGGATAAAGTTGTTAAAGATGCTACAAACTTAGGATATGCTAGTACTTTAATGAATAGACGTAGATATTTACCAGAATTAAAAAGTAGTGTATATATGCAACGTGAAGCTGGTAAAAGAAACGCGATGAATGCACCAATACAAGGAAGTGCTGCAGATATTATTAAAATAGCTATGATTCAAATTTTTAATGAGATGAAAAAAAGAAAACTTAAGTCAAGATTATTACTTCAAATTCATGATGAATTAGTCTTTGATGTTGATAATAATGAAATAGATTTAATGGATAAATTAGTAAAAGAGGTTATGGAAAACTGCATTACTTTATTAGTACCATTGAAAGTTGATAAATCATTTGGTAAAAATCTATATGAAACAAAATAAGGAATGATTAAGATGAATTTACAAGGAATTATGAAGAGAAGTTTTATTGTTAATATATTTTTAGTAGTGTTGAAAATTATTAGTGGATTACTTTTTAACAGTTATGCTCTTATAGCTGATGGGATTCATAGTACTAGTGATTTGATGAGCGATATTTTTGTTATTTTGGGAATAAAACATTCATTAAAACCAGCTGATGCTGAACACCCTTTTGGACATGGTAAATTTGAATATGTTTTAAGTTTCATTTTAGGAATATCGGTAATTTTAATAGCTTATAACTTAGCTAAAAATGTTATTCTTAATTTTAATGATATTACTGAAATTCCGAATATAACAAGTTTAATAATTGTTATAATTGTTGTTGTCATAAAACTTTTTTTAGCAATGTACTTAATTAATAAAGGAAAAGAAAATGATTCTCAGATTATTAGTGCATCAGGAAAGGAATCATTAACTGATGTTTTTAGTAGTATTATTGTTTTTTTTGGAGTTATAAGTGTTATTATTGGAGAAAAATATGATTTTAATATTTTATTAAAAGGTGATAAAATAGCTTCAATTATAATTGCTATTTTTATTATTAGAATTGGGATTATTATTGTTTATGATGCAGTAAAATCAATTCAAGGAAAATCTGTTGATAATGCCATTTGTGAAATTTATAAAGAAGAAATAAAAAAAATCAAAGGTGTAATTGATGTTGATCATATTAATATGATAGCTTATGGCCCATATTATCAAGCTTTAGTAGAAATAAGAGTTGATGGAAACAAAACGGTAACTGAAGGACATGATATTGCAGAAAAAGTTACTAAGAAATTATATGATACCGAAAAAATATGTAATGTATTAGTTCATGTTAATCCTGAAGAAGGCAAGGAGTAACGAAATGAGTTTACTAATGGAAAGAAAAAGTATTAGAAGTTTTACTGATAAAACAATTGATAAGGAATTAATTGATAAATTACTTATGTCGGCAATGCAAGCACCATCAGCACATAATCAACAACCATGGGAATTTATTGTTGTTAATGACAGATCATTACTAGATAAACTATCATCTGCTAGTGATGGAGCTTGGATGCTAAAACAGGTTAATATTGCAATAGTGCCTGTATTAATACCTATAGAAGCATCTCCCCATTTTGCAGTTCAAGATATGGCAGCTGCTACAGAAAATATTTTGTTAGAAGCAACAAATCTGGGACTTGGAAGTGTATGGATTGGCGTTTACCCTTTAGAAGAACGAGTAAATCATGTTGAAAAAGTATTGAATATTAAAGGTGGTAAACATCCTTTTTCTATGATTGCATTAGGGTATCCGAAGAATTATCGGAAAACAAAAATCAGATATAATGAATCACGAGTTTATTATAATAAACTGGAGGAATAATTATGCCAGAATTACCAGAGGTAGAAACGGTAAGAAGAACATTGAAAAACTTAATTATTAACTGTGAAATTGCAAGTATAGATGTTTACTATACAAAAATAATTAAGGATATAACCATAACTAGTTTTATCAAGAGATTAGTTGGAAAAACAATCTTAGATATAAAAAGAGATGGTAAATATCTTATTTTTATTTTAGATGATGTTGCATTGATTTCTCATTTAAGAATGGAAGGAAAATATTTTATTAAAGATAAAACTGAACGTGTAGAAAAGCATGAACATATTATTTTTAATTTTACTAATGGACTATCTATGAGATATCATGATGTTCGTAAATTTGGAACAATGAATTTAAGGAATATTGATGAAATCTACTCGACGTATCCTTTAAATGAATTAGGACTTGAACCGTTTGATAAACGAATGACAGTTGATTATTTAAAAGGAAAACTTCAAAATAAAGAAGTTGCAATTAAAACATGTTTGTTAAATCAACATATTTTTGCAGGATTAGGAAATATATATGTTGATGAAGTTTTATTTTTATGTAGACTGAATCCACAATTAAAAGCTTCTAAATTAAAAGAAACTGATTATGAGAATATTATTAATAATGCTGTAAGTGTATTGACTAAAGCGATTGAATTAGGTGGGACAACTATTAGAAGTTATACATCTAGTTTGGGTGTTACTGGAAGGTTTCAAAACGAACTTAATGTTCATATGAAAAAAGGAGAACATTGTCCAGTTTGTAATTCTATAATTGAAAAGATAAGAGTTAATGGTAGAGGGACTTATTATTGTCCTAACTGTCAAAAATAATTTTACACTATCATTGGGCAATCTCTTCTTTTTACTTTCTATAAGTTATGGTATAATTCTTATAAGGCATTATCAATTATTTAACCTTTTTTAGGAGGAGTTATTATGACGTTAGTTATTGGCTTAACAGGGGGTATTGCAACAGGAAAATCAACAGTTACTAAAATGTTTCAAGAAATTGATATACCGGTTATTGATACGGATAGAATAGCTCATGATATGTTGATGAAAGGAACTAAGGGATATGATGAGGTGTTGATTTCTTTTTCTAAAAGCATTCTTTTAACAAATAATGAGATTAATAGAAAGAAGTTAGCTTTAATTGTTTTTAATAATCCTCAAAAAAGAAAAATTCTTAATGATATTATTCACCCTAGGATAAAATTAATTGTTAAAAATGAAATTCAAAAACATAAGGAATTAGGTACTAAAATTATTGTTTTAGATGTCCCATTATTATTTGAAACTGATTTTATTGATTTAGTAGATAAAACAGTTGTTGTTTATACAACCGATAAACAACAAAAAGAGAGACTTATGGAAAGAGAAAGAATTGATAAAGATTACGCGCAGTTGAAAATTAATGCACAAATGCCTTTGAATCAAAAAATTGATTTAGCTGATTATGTGATTGACAATTCTTATTCCATTTTAAAAACAAAAAAAGCATTTAGAAAAATAATGGAAGAATTAGAGGTGAAATAATGGGATTAATGGATTTAATAACGAATTTTGCTGAAACAAGTGAAACACATTCGAATAAAATACTAAAAACTCGATATTATCGAACAAGTTATAAAAATGTTAAATCAGCAATAGGTGATTATGCAAAAAAGAATAGTTATATTATTAATAGTATTGATGATAAACATGGAGAAATTTTTGTTCAAACTACTAAGTTTCATTTAATTATTTCTGTATTACAAATTAACGCATTAGAGACTGCTGTAGACGTAAAGGTTCAAACATATACAATACTTGGGCTGAACAAACCACGAAGTATTATTGAACAGCTATTTACTTTTTTAGATAAAGCGTTAGACTTTAAAGGAGTAGGACTACATCCTTAAATATAGGAGGACCAATAAGTGAAGATTGGTAAATTAGATAGATTTAAGTTAATTACTTATCAAAATATTGATATAGATGAGCGCAACGTTGTTACGCTACTTTATCAACCTATTATTGGATCAAGTGCATTTGGATTGTATTTAACCTTGTGGTCATTAATTGATCGTTCTAAATTAAAAACTCCAGAATATTATCATTCGAAATTATTTGATTTAGTAAATATTTCGCCATCTGCTTTTATTGAAATTAGAAAAAAACTAGAAGCTATTGGACTTTTAGTTGTTTATCAAAATGAAGACTTATTATTATATGAATTAAAAGCTCCGTTATCGGCAGAAGAATTTATTAAAGATGGTAGTCTAGGAGCGTATTTATTCTCTCAAATTGGAAAAGCTAATTTTGACGAAATAATAAACTTATTTAAAATAAGTAGTATAGAAAAAACAGGCTTTACAAATATTACTTCAACATTTGATGAAGTTTTCGATTCTATCCCTAAATTAATCGAAACAAAAGATGAGTTTATTAATCGTTCTAAATCAAAAATTACTATTAATCATAATTTCGACTTTGATATTTTCTTTGAAGGATTATCAAAAAATTTTGTTGATCATCGAAAGATAACTTCACGAGTAAAAGAAAAAATATCAAGATTATCATATGTTTATAATTTAGATGAATTTACAATGCAAAAAGTATTTATGGATGCTGTAGGGAAAGATAAAGGAATTAATTTAGATTTATTATCTAAAAGAGCTGGATATTGGTTTAAATTCGAGAAAAAAACAGATAATTTAAAACTTAAAGAAAAAGGAAAAGAAACAAGAGAATTAGTTGCTGGAGATTTATCCCCTAATGAAAGTATAGAACTATGTAAAACATCAAATCCACTAGATATACTTAATGAATTATTTGGCAGTAAACCTGCCACAGTTGAATTAAAAATTATTGAACAGTTACTTGAAAATAGTGGATTATCTTTAGAATTAATAAATTTTCTAATTGTTTATGTTGTTGGAAATACTGATGGATTTCCATCATACAATTATTTCGAGAAAATTGCAGTTGATTGGAAACGAAGAGGATTTAATACAATTGAAGAAACAATATTATATATTAAGTCAAGAAATAAACGTTTGTCAACAAAAAATATAAAAGAAAAAAATCTATTGCCAAAAGATATTGAATCAGATTGGTTAGAAGACTATATTAAGAATTTTTAGGTGATTATATGGAAAAACTAAATTTTGGAAACACAAAAAAACTTAATAAAGAAGAGTTGATTGAAGGTCTTTTTCAAGACCCGTATTTAAGTCGCTTTTTTATTGAAAACGATTTAAATAGTATGGTTATTGAGGAGTTCTTATCTACTTTATTATCATATAAGATAGAAAAGGATCGATGTTCAAATTGTAATGGATTAAACGAATGTAAACAAGATGCCGTTGGTCTTGAACCTTTATTGAAATATGAAAATAATAAAATAAAAATATTGTATAAAGAATGTAATTATTTACATCATCAAAATTTATTAGCTCAAAAAAACGATCTTATTACCGCAATGTATATGCCAAAAATGATTTATGATGCTTCGTTTGAAGACTATAATACAAATACCACATCCCGTATGGGGATTTACAAATACATGATGACCTTTTTAAGATTATTTCCAATGGGAGAAAAAGTAAAGGGGTTATATATTTGGGGAGAATATCAAAAAGGTAAAACATATACTTTAGCGTCTTTAGCTAATGAACTTATAAAAAAAGGATATAACGTTGTTATTGCTTATTATCCAGATTTGGCACGGGAGTTTAAATCTTCTATAAGTACAGGAGGACTCGAGATTCTTATTAATAAAATTAAACAAGCAGATGTAGTTATGCTTGATGATATTGGTGGAGAAGCAAAAAGTGCATGGATAAGAGATGAAATACTTGGACCGATATTACAGTATCGACTATTAGATGAAAAACCTACTTTTTTCTCATCAAATGTATCTTTAAAAGAACTTGGACTTTATATGGTAGATAACGGACAAAAAGCTGAACAAATAAAAGCATATAGAATAATAACGAGAATTAGATCACTTACAGAAGAAATCAAAATGTAATATAATTTGACAAACTTTTATATTGTATTATAATTATATTAAAATACAGTGATAAGGATAAAGTTAATAAGTAATGTATTATAAAGCGAAGTAGAATGGTGAAAGCTACTAGTATATCTTATTAATTACTCCCTTTGAGTAGGACTTGAAAAAGAATCCCGATAACTTACGTTACAGTTTTAAGTGCTAGAGAAATCTAGAACAAAGGTGGTACCACGGATAATAATTCGCCCTTATTTAGGGCGATTTTTTTATATTTTTAAAAGAAAATATTAAGAAAAGAGGATTAATATGATAAAAATTAAATTTCCTGATGGATCAGTAAAAGAGTATGAAAAAGGAATAACTATTGAAGGAATAGCTTCTAGCATTTCTTCTGGATTAAAAAAACAAAGTGTAGCAGGATATGTAAATGATGAACTTTATGATCTTAATAGACCGATATTTAAAGATGCTTCAATAGTAATTATCACAAAGAAGGATCAAGTAGCATTTGATGTATTAAATCATAGTGCAGCCCATTTATTAGCGCAAGCTGTGAAGAGATTATATCCAAATGCAAAATTTGGAGTAGGGCCAAATATTAGAGAAGGTTTCTATTATGATATTGATGCCGGTGAACAAATTAAAGAAGAAGATTTAATTAGAATTGAAAAAATGATGAAACGTATTTCTCAAGAACAAATATCAATTACTAGAAGTGAATTATCTAAAGAAAAGGCACTTGAGTTTTTCAAAAATGATAAATATAAAGTTGAACTAATTACGGATCTCCCAGAAGGTGAAATAATTAGTTTGTATACACAAGGAGAATTTACTGATTTATGTCGAGGTGGACATATTGGTAGTACTAAGAATATTAGATTCTTTAAACTATTATCTTTAGCTGGCGCATATTGGAGAGGTGATAGTAAACGTGAACAGCTTCAAAGAATTTATGGAACTGCTTGGTTTACAGAAGAAGACCTTAAAAAGCATCTTCTTATTTTAGCTGAAAGAAAAGAAAGAGACCATCGTAAACTTGGAAAAGAACTTAAAATTTTCGAATTAAATAACGATGCAGGTCAAGGACTTGCAATGTGGTTACCAAATGGGTATACTGTTAGAAAAGTTTTAGAGGATTATGTTTATAAATTAGAAAAAAAAGCAGGATATCAACATATCTCTACTCCGATTTTAGGAACTAAAAAGTTGTATGAAATTAGTGGGCATTGGTCTCATTATAGAGAAAATATGTTTCCATTAATGGAAAGAGACGGTGAAACATGGGTTCTTCGTCCAATGAGCTGTCCACATCATATGCTCGTTTATAAATCTGATTTAAGAAGTTATCGTGATTTACCAATAAGATATGCTGAAATAGTTACACAACATCGTTACGAAGCAAGTGGAGCTTTAAGTGGTCTTGAAAGAGTTCGTGCTATGACATTAACAGATGCTCATTTATTTGTGAGACATGATCAAATAAAAGAAGAAGTACTAGCTGCATATAATTTAATTCTTAAAGCAATTGACGATTTAGATTTAAAAATAGAATATGTAGAATTAGCTTTAAGAGATAAAAACAAAGATAAATTTCATGAAAATGATAAACTTTGGGATATGGCGGAAGCAATTTTAAAAGAATTACTTGCTGAAAATAATATTGAACATACTGTAATGAAAGGTGAAGCTGCTTTTTACGGACCTAAAATAGATGTTCAAGTTCGTACAGCGATGGGACATGTAATTACGATGTCAACAGTACAATTAGATTTTTTATTGCCTGAAAGATTTGATTTGAATTATATTGGTAGTGATGGGGAAAAACATCGTCCGGTAGTTATTCACAGAGGATTAATTTCAACATGGGAAAGATTGATGAGCATTTTATTAGAACAATATAAAGGTGCATTCCCAACATGGTTAGCACCGATTCAAATAAAAATTATTCCTGTTTCATTAGAAGTTCATAAAGATTATGCCAAAAAATTAAATGATTTATTTATAGATTATGATTTAAGAAGTGAATTAGATCTTCGTGAAGAAAAACTAGGATATAAGATAAGAGATGCTCAAACATTAAAAATTCCATATCAATTAGTTGTTGGAGATAACGAAATTGATAGTAATCAAGTAACTTATCGTAAATTTGGATTAAAAGAACAAACAACAGTTACAGTTGAAGATTTTATTGATTTAGTAAAAAAAGAAATTTTTAACAAAGGGAAATAATATATTTTGATATTTTAAAGTAATTGAATATACAAAATAAAAGAACTATGATTTTTCATAGTTCTTTTATTATTTTTTTCTTAAGTTAATGATAAAGTCTTCATCTGGGTCAATATAGATGGTTTTGTTATTTTTATAAGTAACAAAGCTATTTATTCTTCCAGGAACTTTCTTTAAATATCTAACTTCTAAGTAATCAACAGGAACGCTGTTTGATTTCTTCATTTTTGAGAAATAAGATGCAAGTTGTGCAGCGGTTCTAATTGTGGTTTCAGATAGAGGAAAAGTTTTTTTAACAACCACGTGACTACCGGGCGCGTTTTTTGTATGAAACCATATTTCGTTGTGTTGTGCTAATTTGTGTGTAATATATTCGTTTTGTATATTGTTCTTACCTACAAGGATTTCCACTCCCTCACTATCATAATAAGTATCATAATTTGGTTTTCTTTTTTTCTTTTTAGTTGTAGTTTTCCTTTTAATGTATTTCTTTTCTATTAGTTCATCTTTGATTTCTTCAATGTCTTTTAAAGAAGCATTTTCGACTTGATGCAGTAACTGCTCAAAATATTTAATTTCTAATAGTGCTGCTTTTATTTGGATATTTATATATGGGATACTTGCTTTTAACTTTTTATATTTTTTAAAGTATTTAGCACTATTTTTAATAGGAGATAATTTTTCATCTAAGGCTATAGTAACTTCTTTATTAGTGTAGTAGTCAATACATGTGAATGATGTATTTCCTTTTATTATCAAATTGAGATTTGCTTGTATAAGTTCTCCTTTTACTCGTAAATTATCTCTTTTTTTTGTATTAATTAATTCTTTATTCAGTTTTTCTATTTTATGTTTCGCTTTAATGATGTTATTTTTTATAAATTTAACTAAATCTTTTGATTTTTGTTTTACAATATCAATTTTATCTTTTTCGTAATAAAATCTATCAAGCATAGAATTGACTGAATCAAAATGTTTTCTTTCTCCAGCAATATGAGTAATATTAGTATAGTAAAAATAATCTTTTTTCGAAATAATAATTTGAGGATCAAACTCATTTAATATTTTATCTACTATTACTGTGATACTCTTTTTTGAGTGTTCAAAACGGTAAATAATTTCTTTAGCAATAAGTGGTGAAAAACCAATAAAATTATCGAGTAATGCTTTTTCATTAATATTTTCTGGATTTGTAAAAAAACTATTTCTTAAATTTTTATCATAAGGATTAATTTTTTTTGATTTTGGTTCTGAATAGATTGCTCCGGGATATACAGTTCTTTCTTTATTGTCAAATGGCATGACATGTTTAATAGCCTCAAGTATTTTGTTATTTTCATCAGTAATAATAATATTCGAATGTCTTCCCATTACTTCAATGATGAATTTTTTAGTTGTTAAATCACCTAATTCATTTCTTGATTGTATAATAAAAATAATCACACGATCGTTTGTGATTTGATAAATATCTTTAATGATTCCATTTTCCAAATGTTTTCTTAAAAACATACAGAACATTGGGGGAATATTAGGTTTCTCATAAACCATTTCAGTTAAGTGAATTCTTGAATAACTCGGAGAATTACTAACTAATAATTGTTTTTTACCAGTTTTAGTATTTATATTAAACAATAAATCGTATTTTGATAATTGATAAATTTTATTTATTCTTCCCGTATTTAATGAATCATATAACTCTTTTGTAATTTTTTTTACAATATTACCATCAAAACTCATAGTTATCACCAAAAATATTATAACACAGTAAAAAAAATAAAAAAAATGTTTTCAAATACTTACATTTAAAGTATAAAAGTGTTATGATATATAATAAATAATATAGACACTTTATTGCAAAGGAGGGACATTGTAAATGAAGCTCAATGAACATGGGTTATTAATAATTATAAGTGGTCCTTCTGGAGTTGGAAAAGGTACTGTTAGAAAAGCTTTATTTGAGATGGAAGGTCACGATTTAGTTTACTCAATTTCAATGACAACAAGACCACAAAGAGAAGGCGAAGTTGACGGAGTAGATTATTTCTTCGTATCAGTTAAAGAATTTAAACAACGTATTAAAGAAGACAAATTTTTAGAATATGCTAAATTTGTCGGAAATTATTATGGAACACCAAAAGATAAAATTGATGAACAACTAGCGCGAGGAAAAGAAGTTGTTTTAGAAATAGAAGTTCAAGGAGCTAATCAAGTTCGAGAAAAAGCGAAAGATGGAGTTTTTATTTTTATTGCTCCACCTAGTAGAGATGCTTTATATCGACGTTTATCGAGAAGAGGAACAGAAAATAAAACATCAATCCAAAAGCGAATGGATAAAGCAAATAGAGAATTTCCTCTAGCACATCAGTATGATTATATTGTTGTTAATGATGAAGTTAGGAATGCTGCAGATAGAATTATGGCTATTATTCGTGCTGAACACGCAAAAACAAGAAGATCAATTTATAAATATAAAGAAATGTTGGAGGTTAAATAAATATGAGAAATAAAGAAGGATTACGTTATCCATCAATTGATAATTTGTTAACTAAAATTGATTCAAAGTACAAATTAGCTTATGCATCAGCTAAAAGAGCTAAAAAAATTAAAGAAGATGGTTATACGGCTATCGACCCTAAATGCAGTAAACCTGTTGGGATTGCGTTAGAAGAAATACTTGAAGGAAAAATTAAAATCGAATTTGAATAAAGTAACTAATATTAAAGCCAAATTTACAAAATGAAAATAAATAAATGATAGACAATATATCAATTAATATGTTGTCTATTTTTATATTTATTTCAAAAATAGGCATAATATATGATATAATTATTTGTAGAAATTTAGATAATGGAGTTGACATCATGAATGACAAATTACAGAAACTTTTAGAGCTTATAGATTTAGCTGATAACAGTAAAATCTATAATGGGAAATTAAATGGAATCACTGTGAATAAAGCCGACAATAGTTGGTTTTTTGATATTGAGTTTAATCAAGTTTTAGAAATAGAATATTTTAAAATATTTGTTGAGAGAGTAGAAAGTTTACCTAAGAAATTAAAATATATAACTAAAGTTGATTATAGGATTAACTATAAAAATAATAATAATTCTTATCTTGGTGATTATTACGAATATATTTTAAGAAAACTCACTAAGAAAAAACCGAGATTTAGTTCAATTTTAGATTTTGAAATAGAACAAAAAGGTAATTCAATAGAAGTTGTTTGTCCAAAGGATGGGACATTTGTTAAGGATATGCTTGGTGAAGTAAAAATAGAACTACATAAAATAGGATTTAATACAATGCTTTCAATTAGAATTTGTGACCAAAAACCATTAATAAGAGATAGAATGATAAAACAAGATCAAGAATTCATTAATGTAGTTAATCAAAATACAGAATTATCAAAAGAAGAAAATATTTTTATTGGATTTAATGATAATAAAATTAAAAAAATAAAGAATAAGATTTCTGATATACCAATAACAGAAAATGATTTATTTCAATATAAATCTGTAGAAGAAAAAGCTTTTTTCACATTTGAAGGTGAAGTAATAAGCGTTGATTATCGCAAAATTAGTAATAAAACAAATTTGTTCGCATTTATTGTAAGCGATGAAGAAGACAGCGTTTACGTTAAAAAATTTGTAAAAGAAGATGTTGAAATTGACTTTTTAAATCAAACAAAACCAGGAATGGGAATTAAAGTTGCTGGAAATGCATCTTATGATACCTATAGTGGTGAAGTAATTATTACCGCAACAGTTATTCAAAGAACAAAATTTGTTAATATTAAAGATCATAGGAAAGATTTGGAAAAAGAAAAAAGAGTCGAATTACATTTGCATTCAAAAATGTCAACATTAGATGGGATTACAAGTATTATAGACTATGTTGAATCAGCAAAAAAATGGGGACATAGTGCTATTGCATTAACTGATCATGGAAATGTACAAGCATTTCCAGATTTCTATAAAGCAACAAAAGATCACGCTATAAAGCCGATTTATGGAGTAGAATTCGCCTTTGTAGATGAAAAAGATTTACAAATTGTTCAAAACCCAATTGATATGCCTTTTGAAGATGCGGTTTATACTGTTTTTGATCTTGAAACTACAGGACTTTCTGTAAATTTTGATAAAATAATTGAAATTGCTGCTGTTAAAATAAAAAACAATCAAATTGTTGATGAATATCAAACATATGTTAATCCTGAAAGATCACTTTCAGACTTAACCACAAGACTAACTTCAATTCGAAATAGTGATGTTACATTAGCTCCTAAAATTGCTGAAGTTATTCCTGAATTTAAAAAATTCTTTGAAGGTACAATAATGGTTGCTCATAATGCTCATTTTGATATGGGATTTATTTATGAAGTATTAAAAGAATTTAATCTTTATGATTCTGTTTTACCTACAATTGATACTCTTCAAATAGCTCGTAATTGTTATGGCACAAAAATGAGAAGATTTAATCTAAAAGCTGTTTCAAGATATTTTAAAGTAGAACTCGTTCAACATCATAGAGCTATATATGACACAAGAGCTACTGCTGATATTTTCTTACATATGCTAAGAGATACAAGAAAAATAGGAATAAAGAATATTATTGATTTTAATCAGTTATCAAAGAAATCTGATGCTTACAAATATGCTTTTCCTAAGCATATTAACTTAATAGTTCAAAACGAAATAGGATTAAAAAATCTTTTTAAGATTGTTAGCACTGCTAATACAGTAAATTTCTTTAAGGAAGCAAGACTATTAAAAAGTGTATTAGATAAGAATCGTGAAGGATTACTTGTTGGTAGTGGATGCATGAATAGTTATTTCTTTGAGATAGCATTAAATAAAAGTAAAGAAGAGTTATTAAAAAAAGCTACTTATTATGATTATTTAGAAATTCAGCCCCTTTCAAACTATATTCATTTTAGAGAAAACATGAATAATGCTGATGAAATTGTTAAAAAAACTATTTTAAGAATTATTGAAGTAGGTAAAGAATTAAATATTCCAGTAGTAGCAACTGGAGATGTTCATCACCTCCTAAAAGATGACAAAAAATATAGAGCTATTTATACTCAAACACCAATAGTTGGTGGAGGGCTTCATCCTTTAGCTCGTTATGATAATATACCAAGCCAATATTTTAGAACAACAAGTGAAATGTTGGAAGAGTTTTCTTTTTTAGATGAAGAAACAAAAATGGATGTTGTTGTTAAAAATCCAAATATTATTAATGATAAAATTGATTTTGTTGAAGCATTTAAACACAAATTATATGCTCCAACTGATGACTTTTTAGCACTTGAAGGAGTTCCAAGTATTGAAAACAAACTAATTAAAATGGTAGGAGATAGATCTAAAGAAATATATGGAACTAATGTTCCAAGAATTGTTAAAGACCGTATTGATAAAGAAATCAGAAGTATTGTTAGTAATAAGTTTTCAACAGTTTATTATATTTCTCATTTACTAGTAAAGAAATCTCTTGATGAAGGATATTTAGTAGGAAGTAGAGGAAGTGTTGGTAGTAGTTTAGTTGCTACTTTAATGGATATTACTGAAGTTAATCCAATGCCTCCACACTATGTTTGTCCAAAATGCCGATTTTCTTCTTTTAAAATGACAAATCCAGAAAAAATAAAATATGGAATAAGTGATGATGAAATTAGACTCCAATCTTTACTAGATAAAGTTGAAAGTGGATTTGATCTTCCAACTGAGAGATGTCCTAAATGTGGAACAATAATGATTAAAAATGGGCATTCAATTCCTTTTGAAACTTTCTTAGGATTTAAAGGAGATAAAGTTCCTGATATTGATTTAAACTTTTCAGGAGATTATCAACCTATTGTTCACGAATATATTAGAGGTATTTTCGGAAAAGAAAGAACTTTCAGAGCTGGAACTATTTCTACAGTCGCAGATAAAACAGCTTTTGGATATGTTAGAGGATATTTAGAAAAGAAAAATATAACAATGAGAAAAGCAGAAATAGAAAGACGTGCTAAACATATCACTGGAGTTAAAAGATCAACAGGTCAACATCCAGGTGGAATAGTTGTTGTACCTAATTATAAAGAAATAATTGATGTGACTCCAGTTCAATATCCAGCTGATGATATTGAATCAACTTGGATGACAACTCATTTTGATTATCACTCATTTGAAGACAATTTATTTAAACTAGACGTTTTAGGACATGACGATCCAACAATGATTCGATATTTAATGGAATATGTTAAAAGTCATCAAATTGATTTTGATTTTAGTGAAGCAACTGAAATACCAGTTGATGATCCAAAAGTATATAAATTATTAAATTCAACAGATGTTATTGGGTTAACAAAAGAAGATTTAAATAGTTCAGTTGCTAGTTTCGGAATTCCTGAAATGGGAACTAACTTTGTAAGAAGTATGTTAAGGGATTCTCGTCCTCAAACATTTTCTGATATAGTTAAAATTTCTGGATTAAGTCATGGAACTGATGTTTGGTTGAATAATGCTGCTACATTAGTAGCGGGAACTAATCCAAGATTTGGTAAAATTCCATTTAAAGAAGTTATCGGTTGTCGTGATGATATTATGATTTATTTAATAAATGCAAAAATGCAAGAGGATATTGCTTTTGAAATAGCAGAATTTATAAGAAAAGGAAAACCAACTACTAATAGAGATGCTTGGGAAGGTTATAAACTTATAATGAGACAAAACAATATACCAGAATGGTATATTTGGAGTTGTGGAAAAATTAAATATATGTTCCCTAAAGCTCATGCAACTGCATATGTAATTATGGCTTTACGAATAGCATGGTTTAAATTATATAAACCAATTTTATTCTATTCAGCATATTTCAGTAAAAGAGCAAGTGACTTTGATATTTATGCTTTTATCGGAGGAGAATATGCTATTCAAAAAAGAATGAAAGAAATTGATAATAAAGGAAAAATGGTTAAAGATACTGAAAAGAGACTATATACTGTTTTAGAAGTTGCTTTAGAAATGCATAAAAGAGGATTTAAATTTAAGAATATTGATATTAACTTGTCGGACTCAAGAGATTTTCTAATTACTGACGATGAAAAATCATTATTATTACCATTTATAGCAATTGATGGACTTGGATCAAAAGTGGCTAATTCAATTATTAAAGCCAGAAAAGAAAAGTCATTCAAATCAAAAGATGATATAAAAGAAAGAACTGGACTTTCTAAAACATTATTTACAAAATTAGAAATGATAGATGTTTTTGATGAATTTCCAGATAATTCACAAATGAATTTATTCGATAGTTTTTAATAAACAATTTATAAGGAGTGACGGAAATGAGATTTAGAGGTGAAAACCCCATTTATAGTAGAATAGGAGATATTTATTCCGAAAGTGATATAACAGCTACATACGGAGGAGTAACTCGAAAAACTGGATTATTACTTGCGATTATCGCTGTTATTGCTTTATATTTTGGATCTTCTCTTAGTTTTGATGCTAATTTAGGAATGTCAATAATAACAATTATCGCAGCTCCAATTATTGCAATTATCGCTGTTATAATGGCTCATCGTAATATTGAATTAGCATGGATGTATTCATTAGTTTATGCAACGATGGAAGGAGTTTTTCTAGGGTTTATTTCTGCTTTGTTTGTATTTTTATACGGAACAGAAATAGTTGAAATGGCTTTGCTAGCTACATTTGGCGTGTTAGCTGGGATGTTATTTCTATATAGTACTGGATTAATAAGAGTTGGTAGCTTTTTTAGAAGAGCAATGTATAGTATGTTAATTGGATTATTATTTTCAAGTGTAATTTTAATGATTATGTTTTTCTCTGGTGGTATTAATACTTTTGTTGGCCATGGATTATATTTTGGAATAGTCGTGATATCAGTAATTGTTTCATCATTATATTTATTAGTTGATTTTGACAATATAACTAATTTAGTTGAATCAGGTGCAGATAAGAAATATGAGTGGATGCTTTCACTTGGTCTTGTTGTTACAATAGTTTGGCTATATATAGAACTTTTAAGATTTATTGCTTTGATTTCAAGAAGAAAATAATTTTTAAATTAGAAGTGATGGATGTAGGACTATATAGTAAGGATATTATATAAATATTATGCGAGGAGGATTATCATGAGAAATGGTATTCCCATTAATGTAAAAACATTTTTAAATACAAATAAATTGAAAGAATTAACAAGAGGCGATACATATGAAGACTCTTATAACAAAATCGAGAATTAATAAGATGATATACTTACTATTACCTGCGATAGCAGGAGCAGCAATAATATTGCAAACTGCATTTAGTGGAAAATTAAGTAAAGAAATCGGGACACTAGAAACCGTTATTTTAGTGCATTTATTCGGGTTAATAATTGCATTAATTATATATTTAATTAGAGGAAACACTAGTATTTCTATATTTACTGACGTTAAACTTTCAGCTATAATTGCTGGAGCAATGGGAGTGTTAATAGTGTTTTTTATCTCGAAAAGTTTCGTAGTAAATGGAGCATTATTAACTATTTTGATATCAATAGTCGTCCAGCTAATAGGATCAAAAATAATTGATTATTTCGGATTGTTTGGTGCGGAAAAAGTTCCGATTGATATGATACAAATAGGTTCATTGATATTGATTATTTCTGGAGTAATATTATATCAACATAAGTAATAAAACATAATATGTATATATCTAAATAGTACTCAAAAATAATAAGCGAATTATTAGCAATATATCTTGTGATATGTTGCTATCTTTTTATTAAAAGGATATTTAATTAAAGAATAATCAACACTGTGGGTTCACATTCCTCTAGAATGTTATATATGTATTGTAAATCCACACAAGTAAAGAATAGTCAAATACTATAATAACTTGTTATTAATGACTGATTATGCTAAAATTGTATGTGAATTAGGGCTTTACTAGATGATGCTATGAAATAAAACGGAGGAATGAAATGATTAAAGAAGTTAAAACAAAAAAAGATTTAAAAAGATTTATCTATTTTATTAAAAAGCTATATAAAGATGAACAACATTATGTTTTTCCTATTTTTTATGCATTAGAAAAAGAGTTAAAAAAAATCGTATTAGAAGATCATGAATATACTGCTATTCTTTCAATAAAAAATAATGAAGTACAAGGAAGACTTTTATTTACATATAACCATAATAAAAAAAGAAATGAAAAGATATGTTATTTTTCTTTTTTTGATGCTATTAATGATATAGATGTAGTAAAAGAATTATTTACATATATGGAAATAAACATGAAAGAAAATAATATTACATATTGTGAGGGAACATACGCACCGTATGATCCTGATACTAGAAGAGGTATCTTAATTAGCGGGTTTGATATTGATCCTACAATATTCACATCATATAATTATGAATACTATGGGGTATTATTAAAACAAATAGGCTTTACAAAAGCGATTGATACAGTTAGTTTGAATGCTGATGTTTCCAAAAAAACCAAAAAAAGATTAAATACAATTTCAAAGTATTTTTCAAGGTCAAATAATGTTAGAGTCGATTCTATTAATTGGAAAGAACTTGATCGAGATATGAACGATATTCACGAAATATTGAAAATAGCGACAAACGAAATAGTATATCAAGAGGCACCATCAATTAATATTATCGCAGAAACAGCAAAATCAATGAAAGCATTTATTAATTCTAATCTAGTTAAAATTGCTAGAGAGAACGAAACTAATAAACCAATTGGATTTTGCCTAGTACTTCCTGATTTTAATCAAGTTTTCAAAAAAACTGGCGGAAAAATTAGACCACTTAAAATGATGATTTTAAAAAACAAAATAACTAAAGCAAGAGGAACAATGCAATATATAATTCCAGAATATCAAAATACTGGATTAATAGGACATATTTTTAAAGTTATTTTTGATGAATTAGAATTATTAGGAGTTACTGATTTTGAAGCGGGGACTATGATGGAAAATAATCCAAAACCAATTAATGCATTTAAAAAGTTCGGTGGAGAAATTATTAAAACATATCGTATTTATGGGAAGGAGCTAAATTAATGATTTTTAGCATAGTTCAGATAATTTCAATATTTTTAGTGCCAGTCTTGATCATAAAATACCACAATTTTATAATAAGTAAATTGTTAGGAACAATTGGTTCAGCATATTTATTAGGTATTTTGGTTGCGATATTAATATTTGTATTGAATAAACTTGGAGTTGATATTAAAACTAATTCTGATATTGGAGAAATCGGGAGTCATTTGGCAATTAGTATTGCAATACCATTATTGCTTTTTAGTGCCAATTTAAAAGAAGCTAAAAAATTATCGAAGATGGTATTGTTATCATTTTTAAGTTTAGTATTATCAGCAATAATAGTATCAGCAATAACATTTTATACATATGGAAAAACAATTGAATTCGGAGCAGAATTATCTGGAATGGCAGTAGGGCTCTATACAGGAGGAACACCTAATCTAAATGCTATTGGTAATATATTTGGATTAGATGGGACAATAATTGGAGTTGCAAATTTATCTGATATGATAATTGGAGCAGGATTTTATATATTTTTACTTTTATTAGCAAAACCATTACTTTCTAAATTCTTACGAAAATCTGATCAAGAAATATATATAAACGAACATTCTGATATCAAAAATCTTGAAAACTTAGACATTGAGAAGTTTAAAATTTCAAAAGAATTATTAAGTCGTATTTTTATCGCATTTGGAATTGCTGTATTAGGAGCTGTATTAGGTATTTTAGTTTGGATAATACTTGGAGCTGAACAAGGACGTATGACAGATTTTTTAGTTCCTACAATGATGATAACGGTTACTCTCCTTGGAATACTTGCTTCATTTAATGAAAAAATAAGAAAAACAAAAGGGATGAATGTTCTAGGACAATATTTTATATTAGTATTTTCATTTGCGTTAGCATCATCATTAGATTTCACTAGAATGCAAGGACTATTTAGTGATATATTATTGCTATATGGGATTATTACAATTGGCGTTTTTGTTTTACATATTATTTTTAGTAAGATATTACAAGTAGATGTTGATTGTGCAATTGTTATATTAACCGCAGGAGTATATGGGCCAGCTTTTGTACCTGCAATTACTAAGCAAATCAATAATGATGATTTAACTGTACCGGGATTAATAACAGGTTCAATCGGATATGCGATTGGAACATTTCTTGGATTTTTATTAGGGTTATTTTTCTTGTTATAAAAACAGAATTAGCGATAAAATTTTTAAAATAAGCAATTTCAAATGAGATTTCTTATTTTTTATAAATATTTTCAACACTGTTTTTAAATATACCTGATGTCATCAATAATTTGTATTTTCATAAGAAATACATATATTTTTGGTATAATTAAAATATATATAACTAAATTATGCAAATTCCATAGAGTTTACATTTTTCTAATTATATATTAGAAACAAATATATAGTTAGAATAGATTATTAAAACTTATTAGAATGCAATATGTAATTGTATAGAAAGGGGCTTCAATATGACGCAGAATATGGATTTTTCATTATATTTTAACATTATGTTTTTTTCGACAATTGTATTTGGATTTATAGGTGGTTATATTAAAGGCTCTAAAAAAACACTTTTCTCTTTAATTACCTTATTAATTTTTTATGCATTCTTTTTTATAACTATTGATGTTGTTGTAAGTGAATTATGGATATTACCTATTCCATTTGCATTTGATTATTTAATAACTTGGATTCCGGACTTGGCTAATGTAACGACAATAGGGGAAGCGGTATTTAAGATGTTGGAAATTAATTTAGGGGATCAAATTGGGGATACATTATCTAATGCAATGTTTGTTTCTTTAGTTACAGGTCTTGCACAATTTGTTTTAAAACTTGTTTATACATTATTGTATTTTACAATTGGATTAATGATTTATAGAATGTTTGTTTTCTTTATTCGTACCGTATTTATTAAGAATAATAAAATTAAAACTGAAACTAAAACTAAAAGAAAAAAAGGACGTAGAATAAGACTTACTAGAAAAGAAAAAAAACAACAGAAAAAAGATTATAAAGAACAATTAAAAGCAGATAAAAAAAGGGAGTTAAAAGAGAAAAAACCACTTCTTGGAGCTTTTTATGGCATGATAAAAGGGGGAATAAGTGCCTTTTTGACATTGATCGTTCTTGGAGGAATTTTAAATATGTCAGAAAGTTTACTTTTAATAGTTTCTGACACTACTGGAGATGATACAGTAGTATATGAAGAGACAGTATACTTATCGTCATATTTTAATGATTATTCGATAAGTCCTACACAATTAGATAGTGAACTACCAATACCTTCTGAAACAGAGGAACAACTAGCACAAGCAAGAGATATGATTGACGCTTTTAATACAAATATATTCGTTCGAAACGCATCAAAACTTGTTGTTGAAAGTCAAAGATATTCAGACCCTATAGAATTGCATCTATATTTATTTGATTCTGTTTTTTCATTTAATTATGATGATAATCGAATAATGTTTAGAAAAGAAATCAGTGTTTTTTCTGAAGCTGGAAACCTTATTTTAAATTCTGAATTTATGAAGACGAATGATATAAGTGATATTACATCTGATGAGATTATTTTTGTTTTTAATCAAATATCTGAAAGCGATTTAATAACAACGATTATTCCATTAGGAATAGAAGTTGGAAGTGATTATTTTGATATGCCTGTAAATATGCCGATAGATGAACTATATGCGGTTGATTGGGAAAATGAATTAATGACTTTAGGAACTATTTTTGCTGTTGGGTTTGATTTAGTTAATACCGCAGGTATTTTAGATGATTCAGCGGATTTAGAGACTATAACATTAGATGGGTCAGAGGTTAAAAATTTATTTGATTCCTTAGCTGATTCTGAGTTAGCAACTTTAACAGCTTATATTGCAGTAGAACCTTTCCTTGAAAAAATGGATGGGGATATAAGTGCAATTATTACTGTTCCGACTGATTTAGAATGGTCTGACGAATTTAGTGCTTTTGGAGAGATTACTGAAGCTATTTTTGATACTGGAATTTCTATTGGTAATTTACAAGATGGTGATCCATCAGTGTTGGTTTCATCATTATCAAATATGGATTTGACTGTTTTATTAAATTCTCAAATTATTAGTCATGCTCTTAAAAATATTTTTTCAGGTGAAGCTGGTATTGAAGGATTTGATATAATTGTTGTTCCAGATGATATTGTTTGGTTTGATGTCTATGATGATGACACATTAATTAGCAGAGGTGAATTATATAATCTATTAAATGCATTAAATTCTATTACAGATATAGCCGAGGAATTTGATTTTAATGATTTAGATTTTAGTATTATTGCTGATTTTGATGATGATACAATTGATGCATTAATATCTTCAGATATTTTATCCGCAACATTTGGACAAGTAATTATTGATAGTGTTGGAGATGTTTTAGTAATTCCAAATAGTGCTTTATCCGAAATAATTGTTGATACAGTTGCTAAAGATGTAATTTCTAAAACAGAAATTAAAAAGCTATTTCAAGCAATTACTATTTTAGGATTTGGTGATTTAGATAATATGGAATTTAATGTATCAATTATTCAGAATCTTGGATTAGAATTAGACCCAACTACTTTAGATCAAACCAAATCAGATAAATTATTAGGTTCAAAAATAGTTTATGCAACATTATCTGATATGTTATTTGGACAAACAGAAGGTATTAATAGTCCTTTGGTTGTTCCTTACTTTGATGTTGATTTAAATCCTATAAGAATTTATGATACTGTTGATGATCTTGAGTATCTTTCAACTGATGAATTAACCGATATTTTGCAAGCTTTATTAACATTAGATATTTCTAATTTTGATGATGTTAATTCTTTAAATCTTGGATTACTTACTGATAATTCTTCTGTACTACTTGAATCTGCTATTTTCCACGCAACAATTTCTAAACAAGTATTTGATTTAGGTACAGATATTGTTACTATTCCTTATAAAGATATAGATGAAAACAATATAAGAATTACAGTTGGTAATTCTTTATTAGGAACAGACACAGAGTATATTACCAAAACGGAAATCAATCACATATTTGATGGATTAGAAGTTTTAGGAATAAATGATATTAGTAGTTTTGATGGAACATACAATTTATTAAACCTTGATGGTGAACCTGAGAAACAAGATAAACTACTTAGTTCAGCTTCAATCCACGCAACTATATCTAAAACATTATTAGATTTAAATAGTGCTATATTAATTATTCCACATTATACACAAGAAGGAGAAACATCAGGAAATGAAATTCGTATTACTGTCAGTAGTGGATTTGAATATGTTGTAAAAGATGAAATTAAAGCACTAATTAATTCTTTTAATGCCATGGGATATCACGATTTAGATAGTTTTAATATATCTCTTGATTCTTCTGAATTCTTTAATGAGAGAGCAATATTATTATCTTCATCGTCTATTCAAGCAACATTATCAGATAAAATGCTTAATGACACAGCTGGAGAATTAGTTATTCCAGATGTTAATATTAATACTACTCCACAAACAACAATTCGTTTAATAAATAGTGATGTTACATATATTGAAATAAATGAAATGAATTCTATTTTAGATGTATTAGAAGAACTTGGATTAACCGATTTTTCAACAATGGATTTTGATATAACAAATATTTTTACTATTGATCATAATGTATTATTTTCAAGTGCTAGTATTCAAGCAACTATTTCAGCCAATGTTTTATCTAATTCATTAGATGAAACAGCTCCTAATGGTTCGACAACAATTATAGTTCCAACATATTTTAGAGAAAATATTATGGTTGATAGCACACCGAATAAGCAAATTGAATTAGTAGAATTAGAAGCTTTACTAGATGCTTTTGAAGTGTTAGGAGTCGGAGATTTTAGTGGTGGTATGAATGCTACAACTATTACAGGTCTTAGTGATACAGATTTAGATGTAATGTTAATAAGTGGATCTATTCACACAACGATTGATAACATAATGAGAGGTAATAGTAACATTAATTCTGAAATTCCAGATTTAGCAATAACGAACGTATTATATAAAAACGATATAATTACTAAAACTGAAATTAAAACTTTTATTAAAGCAACTCAAACTGTTTCAAGTGGATCTATTTCTTCAATTTCATTTGATGTAAATACATTAACTTCACTTACGCCATCGGAACAAGATACTGTTGCGAGTAGTATGATTGTTAGAAATATTTTAACAGATGATTTAGAAACTGCTGCTACACTTAAATCACCGCCTTATGTTCTTGCAAATACAGATTACATGAACGATGATGAAAATACATTCTTAACTAAAGCTGCAGTACTCGCAATCATTTCATAATTATATAATTTAAAGAAAAAGGCTACAAATTTTAGCCTTTTTCTTTCTTTATAATATGTTATAATTAATAAAAGAAATCTATTTAAAATAAAGATATAAATGGAGAGTGACATATGAAAGAAATAAAAATAAATTCATGGAATGAATTACTTGATGAAATGTTTCAAGGAGCATTTAATACTAATATTAATCGATTTAGATCACCTTATTTGTTTAGAGGTATGAGTGATAAAGATTGGGAACTTAAAAATACTCTTTATCGAAATTGTGGAGAACAAAGTAATGAACTTGAAAAATCATTGATTAGAAATTTTAGTAAGTATGCAGCAAAAGAAATAGCTATGATTCCAGGAGTAGATAGTGTTTGGAAAACACTTGCTACTGCTCAGCATAATGGATTACCAACCAGATTATTAGATTGGACTTATTCTCCCTTAGTAGCTATGCATTTTGCTACTGAAGATTTAGGAAAATATGAAAAAGATGGTGTTATTTGGTGTGCTAATTATTATAACTTACGAAATATATTGCCTAGTGATGCCCAAAAATTATTAGATAGTGAATCATCTTTTGTTTTTACAAATGAAATGTTAACAAAACTTTTTTCAGGACTAAGTGAATTTGATGATAGTAAAACTGATAATGAGGACTACTTCTTATTTTTCGAACCTCCAGCAATTGACTTGAAAATAATTAATCAATATGCACTTTTTTCAATGTCGACAAATGTTGAAAAACCACTTGGAAAACTTCTTAATACAGATAGTTTTAAGAAAATTATTATCCCCGCAGCTTTAAAATGGGAATTAAGAGATAAACTTGATCAATTAAATATTAATGAAAGAGTTTTATTTGGTGGACTAAATGGGTTGACATCATGGCTTGCAAGACAATATATAACAGAAAAATAACTATTATTAGTTAAAAGATTACTGTATTTAAAAAAACAAGTTTTTCTATTGTAAAAACAAGGCTCTTATTATATAATACACTAGTGTAAATCGATGATAAAGAAGTAGTACTTAAAATCTTAGTATTAAAGAGAAGACCATATAGCTGAAAATGTTCTATACTAATTTTGAGGAATTCACCTTTTAGAGGTATTAATGATACCCGCAGATCTGCGTTAAAAGATATGAAGTGCTAGAAAAATCTAGAACAAAGGTGGTACCGCGGATATAGTGTTCGTCCTTTTATAGGACGAACTTTTTTTATTAGAAGGAGTGGAAAAATGAAAGTTTATGATATTTTAGATGAAATCAAAAAGGAAGCTGAAGAACAAATTAGTTTAGTTAAAAATATTCATATATTGAACGAGACAAAAGCAAAATATTTAGGTAAAAAAGGATCTTTTAGTGAAGTGATGAAATTAATGAAAGATTTACCAAAAGAAGAAAAACCTAAATTTGGTCAAATGACTAATGAAGCAAAACAAGTTATTTTAGGATATATTGATGAACAAAGAATTAAACTAGAAAAAATAATAATTGAAAAGCAGTTAACTAATGAAACAATTGATGTTACTTTACCTGGTAAAGCATTTGAAGTTGGTAATGCACATTTGTTAACACAAATCCAAGAAGAAATTGAAGATTTATTTATTGGAATGGGTTATGAAGTTATGGAAGGTCCAGAAATTGAAATTGATGAATATAATTTTGAAAAATTAAATCTTCCAAAAGATCATCCTGCAAGAGATATGCAAGATACTTTTTATATAACTAAAGAAACATTACTTAGAACACATACCAGTCCTGTACAAGTTAGAACAATGTTAAATATTGCTGAAAAAGGTCCAATTAAAATAATTTGTCCTGGAAAAACCTATAGACGAGATGATGATGATGCTACACATAGTCATCAATTTATGCAAATAGAAGTTTTAGTAGTAGACGAAAATGTTTCAATGTCAGATTTAAAGGGAACTTTACTTGTGTTAGCTAAAAAACTATTTGGAGAAAAAAGACAAATAAGATTAAGACCATCATATTTTCCTTTCACAGAACCTAGTGTGGAAGTAGACATAAGTTGTCATAACTGTAACGGTAAAGGATGTAATATTTGTAAAGGAACAGGTTGGATAGAGATTTTAGGCGCTGGAATGGTAAATAATAATGTATTAACATCTTGCGGATATGATCCTGAAAAATATCAAGGATTCGCACTTGGTATGGGAGTAGAACGTATCGCAATGCTTAAATATGGAATAAACGATATTCGTGCTTTTTACACAAATGATATTCGTTTTAATAGACAGTTTAAATAATGAAAAAAGATTTAGTAGTATTAATTAATGGAGCGGGAACAACTGGCGCAGAACTAAAAACACTTTACAAACACCTTGCTAAAAATAAAAATTATTTTGTATATTATCCAGGATCTTTACCTGGTGGATTTGTTGGAGATTATTTTCCAAAATCAACTGTTGGTAATTTTATTAAATTTATTGATGAAACGATAGAACTTATTAATGAAGACTTTGAAAATGTTTATTTAATTGGATATAGCCTAGGCGCTTCAACAGCGGCTATTATTGCTGCGAGAAGTGAAAAAATTACAAAATTGGTATTAATATCACCAATTGTCAAAAACCCTAATTATCGTAAGTTTTTAAAGGGATTAGGACGTAGTCTTTCTCATTCTCACAATCTAACAAGAATTCAACAAATTTTTTACAAAGTATTTATTGTCAGATTTAAGAGAGTATCTAAAATTCACATTTGGCATCTTCAAATGTATCTTCATTATACTAAAAAATATTTGAAAATGATTAAAGAAAAAACTTTAATCATTGAAACACTTAAAGATGAATTGGTTAAAAAGAAATCAATTGATTTATTAGTTAAATCAATTAAAAACGAAGTAACAAGATATCCAGTAAATTCAAGTCATTTCTTATTCTTTGATAAAGAAGTTAGAAATGATGTTATTGAGAAAATATTGTCATATCTAAAGGAGGAATAAGAAATGAAAGTATCGTTGAATTGGCTAAAAGAATTAGTTGATGTGAATGTTAGTATTGAAGAACTAGCTGACAAATTCAATATTCATAGTGCTGAAGTAGAAAATTATTATGAACTTTGTAATGCTACTAACTTAGTTGTTGGATACGTAATTGAGAAGATTCCACATCCGAATGCTGATAAGTTAAGTGTTTGTCAAGTTGATATTGGTGGAGAAATATCACAAATTGTTTGTGGAGCACCAAATGTAGAAACAGGACAAAAAGTTGTTGTATCTTTACCTGGGGCTGTTTTACCGGGCAATTTTAAAATAAAAAAATCAGTTATTAGAAATGTTGAATCTAATGGAATGATTTGTAGTTTAAGTGAACTAGGGATTGATAAAAAATATCATAATGAAGATGGAATTCATGTATTACCTAGTTATACAAAAATAGGAAAAAATGCAGTTGAAGAAATGTATTTAAACGATGAAGTTATGGAACTAGATTTAACACCTAATCGTGCTGATTTACTAAGCATGATGGGATTAGCGTATGATACTGCTGCGATTCTTAATACAAAAGTACATTTAAATACTCCTAACGTAGTGGAAATAGAAGAAGAAAACAAAGTTGAAATTAAAATAGAAACACCTAATTGTATGTCTTATAATCTTAGATTAATTAAAGAAATTATAGTGAAACCGAGTCCTCTATATATTCAATCTCGATTAATTGCTGCAGGGATAAGACCAATTAATAATGTTGTTGATATAACAAATTACGTGATGATTGAAACCGGGCAACCACTTCATGCTTTTGATTATGACTTACTTAATTCGAATCTAATTACTGTAAGAATGGCAAAAGAAGGTGAATTACTTAAAACATTAGATAAAAAAGAAAGAAAATTAACAATAAATGATATTTTAATTACAAATGGTAAAAAGGGTATTGCTCTTGGTGGCGTAATGGGTGGGTTTGATACAGAAATAATAAATACTTCGAAAACTATTTTACTTGAAAGTGCTATTTTTGATCCTTACCATATTCGTAAGACTTCAGCTCGCTTGGATCTTCGTAGTGAAGCATCAAATCGTTTTGAAAGAAAAGTTGATCCAGCTAGAACTATATTAGCTTTAAATATGGCTTCTGAGTTATTTTCAAAATACGCAAATGGTAAAATATTAAAAGGTATTAGTGTAATTGATAATACATCTAAAGAAGAAATAAAAATTGACTTATCTTTAGAAAAGATTAATCATTATTTAGGAACAAGTTATTCTTTAGATTTAGTAAAGGAAACATTAAATAAACTATCATTTAATTATGAATTAAAGGATACATTATTTACAATTTCTTCTCCTACAAGAAAACAAGATATAGAAACATATCAAGATATTATTGAAGAAATAGGAAGAATAATTGGATATGATAAATTACCTTTAACATTACCAAAGGTGGTATCTCAAGGAAAATTGTCTGATTATCAATTATTCAGAAGAAACATTAAAAAAACTATGACTGGACTTGGACTAAATGAAATAATATCATATTCGTTAATAAATAAAGAAGAAGTTTATGATTTTGTTAATGAAGAAACAAATCTTATTGAAGTTGCTATGCCAATGAGTAAAGATAGAGCGGTAATGACATTAACTCCTATAAATGGATTATTAGACGTTGTTAAATATAATCTTGCTCGAAAAAATAAAGATCTGTTCTTTTATGAACTAGGTAAGAGATATGAAATTGGTCATGAAAAACTATTATTAGCTGGTGCTTTGACTGGTGAATTATCAAATACTGCTTGGCAAGGTAAAAAAGAAATAGTAGATTTTTATACAGTAAAAGGTATACTAGAATCATTATTTAATAAATTAGGATTAGCTCATCTAACATTTGAACCAATGAGAGATTATAAAAATTTACATCCAGGACAATCAGCTTATATAAAAGATCGCACTGGAATAGTTGGATATATAGGAAAACTTCATCCTGAATACGAAACAAATAATGATTTAAAAGATGTATTTGTGTTTGAATTAGATCTTCTCAAAATGTATACAGTCAAAAGACCATTGAAAAAGGTGAAAACAATAAATAAATTCCCAAGTATTTATCGAGATATCGCTATTGTAGTTGATAATAAGATAACTGCTAAAGAATTAACAGACGTTATTTCTAAAGCAGGTAAAAGAATGCTTATTAATATACATGTATTTGATTTGTATGTAGGGGGAAATGTTGGCGAAAATAAAAAATCTTTAGCAATAAGAATGGAATTTAGCGATTTAACAAAAACGTTAGAAACTACAGAAGTTGATAATAGAATAAAAGAAATTTTAGGAATTATAGGTAAACAATTTAAAGCTGTTTTAAGATAATTATAGAACCGAAAAAATAACAAATCCTTTTAGGATTTGTTATATTTTTTTTTACATATTATATAATAAATTTTTTATTAGTTTTTTTATATCTTTAGTCTCAATACCTGAATAAGGAAAGATAACACTATTAGAATCGTTTATTTTTTCATATTTTAAGGAGTAACGATCGCAATTCCTAATAAAAGTATTAAGAAAATACTTAGTTCTAAAATCTAAAATTACGTGTAGGTTACTATCATTTCCTCTGATTTTGAAATTATTATGTTTGTTTTGAGCAATTAAAGATGTAGTAATAACTTCGTTTTTTTCTCTATATATATTATATAGCTTTTTAGTATGTCTTTTAAAATAACCCTCTTTCATAAAACGGGCTAAGGTGAGTTGTTCGAGTTTTGATACTCCTTGCGAAAATTTAAAATATTTTTTTCGATAAATATCATATAAAGAAAATGGTAGAATCATAAAACTAAGTCTCATAGAAGGTAAAAATATTTTGGAAAAAGAGCCCATATAGATAACATTTTCTCCGTTATTGTAACTATGAATTGATGGGACAGTATAACTATTATAACGCAAAAAATAGTTATAATCATCTTCAATAATATAAGCATTATTCTGTTTACTCCATTTAATAATATCGTTTCTACTTTTAACTTTTATAACTTCACCAGTTGGATATATATTAGATGGTGAAATATATAAGTAATCAGCTTTAATTCTTGAGATTTCTTTAATTGTTTCTCGAGGTTTTAAATTATAATTATAGGCTCTAAAGACATTAATTGCTTTTTTAAATTCAGGAGTCAAATATGTAACACTTTTTTTATGAGAGATATTTAATAAAATGTGAAGTAAATTTTGAATACCTGGAGCAATAATTATTTGGTTAACATCACATTTTACATCTCGTTCAGTTAATACGTATTTCCTTATTTCTTCTCGTAATTCTATTTCTCCACGAGGATCACATTCTACATATAATTTTTCTGATTCATAATTAATAACTTTATTAATCATTGCTTTATAATTTTTAAGATCAAATAAATCATTAGTCAATTTAGTATTTGGATATAATGGTGTTGTAATAGGATTAATAAGATGATTTCGATTAGATTTTTCAAATAAATCTACTGCGAGTACGATATACCCACTTCTAGGTATGCTAGTAATATAACCCTCTATTAATAATTGATTATAAGCTTTCTCAACAGTGGTAGTACTTATGCCAAGACGTTTGGCTAATGATCTTATTGATTCTAATTTTGTTTTTCTTTTATATTCATTTCCTGTTATTTTATACTTAATGTCCTCATATAATCTTTGGTATAAAGGGATATTTATTTTTTCCATGTGACCACCTCAAAATAATATTTTTTGTATGTTTTCAAAGATACACAATTTTATTATAATATATTGAGAAGATAATTGAAAGGAGAGATTGAAATGAGATCTAAAAAAACAGAGCAAATTGTTTATGCTGGATTATTTGTGGCTATCGTTTTTGTAGCGACATATTTTATTCAAATTCCTACAACTGGTATTAGCGGTGGACTAATTCATCTTGGGAATATTGCAATGTTTAGTATTTCTATAAAATACGGTCGAAAATACGGAGCGATATCTGGTGGTATTGGAATGATGCTTTTTGATTTATTTAGTGCTTGGTTTGTATGGGCACCTGCAACTTTGATAGTAAGAGGGACAATGGGATTTGTTATCGGTCTTCTATCTCAGAGTGAAAAAGGGCAAGGTACAAGTGTCGTAAAAAATATCATTGCTATTTTAGCAGGTTCAGTTGTCATGTTATTAGGATACTTTTTCTTTGAAGCAGTTATCATTGGAGTAGGATGGGCAGCATTAGGGAGCGTTCCAGGAAACCTAGTCCAAATTGCAATCGGATTAATATCTTTAATTATAGTACCGTTTCTTCCGAATATGAAAAAAGAAGCGATAAAATCTGAATAAAAAATAAAGCAAAAGTAGGATTTTAATGATACATTAGTAATAATATAAAAATTAAAATGAAATAGATTTTGGAAGTTATTTTCTGTTCTAAATAACTTCCTTTTTTATATGTCACTTTGTATCACCATTCTTTGGCTTTTTAAGCTTATATATTATATAATAAATATATGATTGGTAAAACATGCGTTTTGTTGATTTAGAAAACAGTATATTTAGAAGGTTCTGGATAGAAAAATTATAATTTATTAAAACGTAACAATAGAAATTATTGATTTTATATTTTTTACTTTTTTGGCATTTCAATTGAATAAATTTGAAAATCATAATATTTTTATTTTATATCTGTCATTTTTAAAGTAAGAGTAATTATAAATAAATTGATTTAATGTAGAAAAATATCAATATTAATACGATTCTATATATAATAATTTAAAAAGAAAATTTAGAATACAAGGTGATTTTATGGAAAAAATTTATGATTATACATTAACCGAATTAGAAGAATTATTTATTAGTTTCAATTTCAAGAAATTTAATGCTAGACAAGTTTATGAATGGATTTATAAAAAAAACGTTATGGATTTCACTGAAATGAGTAATATTAGTAAAACTTTAAGAACTTTTTTAATAGATAATTTCATATTTTCAAAACTTTTAGTTTCTGAACATCAAATTTCGAAAGATGGAACTGAAAAATTTCTTTTCGAACTAGAAGATCACAATTTTATTGAAACAGTTTTAATGAGACACGATTACGGAAATAGTGTTTGTGTTACAACACAACTTGGCTGTAATATCGGTTGTTCGTTTTGTGCTTCAGGACTTCAAAAAAAGAAAAGAGATTTAGAAGCTTTTGAAATTGTTCAACAAATATTAAAAGTAGCTGAAATGACAAAAGAAAGAGTTAGTCACGTTGTTGTAATGGGAATAGGGGAACCATTTGATAATTATAATAATACAATGAAATTTATTAAAATTATTAATTCTCCATATGGCCTAGAAATAGGAGCTAGACACATTACTGTTTCAACTAGTGGGATAGTTCCTAAAATAGAACAATTCAGTTTAGAAAGCAAACAAGTAAACTTAGCGATTAGTTTACATGCCCCTAATAATGAAATACGAACTAGATTAATGAAAATAAACAAAGTATATCCAATTGAAGATGTAATAAGAGCTTCAAAAGAATATGTAAAAAAAACAAATCGAAGAATTACATTTGAATATCTTTTACTTGAACATATCAATGATGAATTAAAACATGCGAATGAATTATCAGACTTGTTAAGAGGAATTAACTGTTATGTTAATTTAATAAGATATAATAATGTTGCAGAATTTAATCTAAAAGGAAGTAGTGAAGAAAGAGCAAATGCTTTTTATTTAAAATTAAAAAGCAGAGGGATTAATACTACGCTTCGTAGAGAAAAAGGTGGAGATATTGACGCTGCATGTGGACAACTAAGAAGCAAAAAAACGTAAGGAGAAAGAAAATGGATAGACAATTATTAAAAGAAAAAGCAAAAGAACAGCTTAAAAATAATTTATTTGTTTTAATTATAGGGTTTTTGATTACTTTAATAACAAGTTTATTACCATTGAGTTTTATATTTGAAAAACCTAGAATAATTTTAATTGTATTATTTATACTTCTTTTACCAATTTATGTTGGATATGCAAGATTAAGTTATGAAATATCGAAAAATGAAAATGGTAAAATTAGTTTATTATTTCCAATTGTAAATAACCAAGGATATGGAAGAGAATTAATTGGAATGATAATTTATTTGATTTCTTTAATTGCTTGGACTAGTTTATTTATTATTCCTGGGATATATAAATTATTTTCTTATGCAATGACTTCATTAGTTTTACAAGATCCAGAATTTAGTCATTTAAATGGCATTTTAGCAATATCTAAGAGTAGAGAAATAATGAATGGTCATAAATTAGAATATTTTGATTTGTTAGTTTCTTTTATAGGATGGTATTTGTTATCTATTTTAACGTTAGGATTAGCCTTGGTTTATGTTATACCTTATATAAAACAAACAAAAACAGAATTTTATATAGAGTTGAAGAAAGAAAATAATTAGTACTAAAGGGAAAAACAACATGAACATTAAACTAAAAGGAGAAAATTAATATGAGTATTAAACTAGAAAATGTAACAAAAACATATTTTTCTGGTGAAGTTGAAACTCACGCTGTAAAAAATGTTGATTTAGAAATTATGAATGGTGAATTTATTGTTTTATTAGGTCCATCAGGTAGTGGTAAAAGTACAATGCTTAACATTATTAGTGGATTAGATAATCCAACAAGCGGAAAGATTTCAATTGATAATGAAATTATAAGTGATATGAATTCTAAACAGTTAACTAAATTTAGGAGAGATAACTTAGGATTTATTTTTCAACAATATAACTTATTACAAACATTGAGTATTGGAGAAAATGTTGAAGTAGGAAGAGAAATAAGCAAATCACCTTTTACACTAGAAGAAATCCTAGAACAAGTTGGGCTCTCTTCTCAAATGAACAAATATCCTTTTCAATTAAGCGGAGGAGAACAACAACGTGTTAGCATTGCTAGAGCAGTTGTTAAAAACCCTAAAATCATGTTTTGTGATGAACCAACAGGAGCATTAGATGAAGAGATGGCAAAAGATATTTTAGGTATTTTACAAAAACTGAATAGAACATATAAAACTACAGTTGTTTTGATTACTCATAATCCAAGTATTGGTGCGATGGCAGATCGAATTATTAAAATTAACTCTGGTAAAATAGTTAGAATTATTGTCAATAAAAACAAATTAAAAGCATCAGAAATTTCTTGGGGATAATATGTTATTTAAGAATGTAATAAGAACATTAAAAAGACAATACATACAACTATTATTATTGGGAGTAATTATAACATTAAGCAGTTTTATTTATACTACAATGGATTATGGTGTTGGTAGTATACTTGTAGCAACAGAAGATTATTTTGATGTTTCAAATCAAGAAGATTTTGCCATATCAATGATTGATATGATTTTAGAGGATGATGTAGCATTTATATCAAATAGTTGTTCGCTAACAACTAACGTTTTCACATTAAGTGCTTTAAAGAATGTTGACAAAGATTGTTACTATAATCTAATGGAGAATAGATTAAATATTATTGAAAATGAATATACAGGAATAAATATCGAACTTAGAGAAAGTAAAGATGTGTATTTCGACCATAATAGTTCTTCATATAGAATACGGTTTTTAAAGGGGAATAGTGAAATAAATAAAAGTTTTTTTGTTAAAGGTAACGCACCGATTAATAATTCTGAAATTGCAATTTCAGAAGCTTTTGGTAAAAGCAATGATTTAGAAATTGGCGATAAAATTAACGTTAATGGATCAGAATATATTATTAGTGGGTATGTACTATTTCCTGACTATAGTTTACCATTGTTTTCAGCAAACATTATTATAGATAATAAATCACAAACTTTAGGGTTATTAACAAATCAAGAATTTGAAAATTTAAGTGAATATGTAGAATTTGAAATTAGTGGAGTATTCACAAATGATTCTGTTGAGGCAGGATTTAAAGAAAATGTAATAGATACTTTAAGTGAAAACGATAATTTACCATTTGTTACAAATATAGTATTAACACAAAATAATATGCGTAGTGGTGCTATTTACTCTGAAATAGAAGGTGGCCAAGCAATAGGTCTTATGCTTAGTTTAGTTATTGCTTCAATAGCTATTTTAATTGTTGGAATTATGGTTTCAAAAATATTGCATTCACAAAGAGGAGCAATAGGAATATTAAAATCAATGGGATATTCAAATAGCCAAATAACAATTCCATATATATTTTTCATTGCGATCCTTTCATTTCCAGCTCTAATTTTAGGATATTATTTAGGTTCACTTGCCGCTACACCAATGGCTAATCTTTATAGAATAATATATTTGTTGCCGAGTTTTTATATTAATCATAATATAAAAACATTTACAGTTGCAGTTATAGTTCCATTTAGCTTTTTAATTGTTGTTAGTTATTTTATTATTAAGAAAATATTAAGCCAAAAACCAGTTGAATTACTGAATCCTGAAAAATTATCAAATACTAGTTTTTTGGCAAAAGCAATGGGAAAATATCTTAAAAAAATTAAAATTACTGGAAAATTAAAACATTTATTATTATATCGAAACATGATGAAGTTTATAGTTTTTCTTATTGGAATGTTTTTCGCATCGTTTTTAATTTTATTTAGCCTTTCTATGGTAAATATATTTGATAAATTAACTGTAAATTATTATGAAAATACTAATCATAATTATATAGGGTACTGTGATTATGTACTTCCTTGCGATGAACCGATAGGTTCTCAAGAAAAAGTTATTGAATTGCCTAGTGTAATTTTAGATAATGAACAAGTTTATTTAGTAGGATTAAATTCTAATTCTTCAATACATAATTTATTAGATAACAAAGGTAACAACATTACAAATAAATTGGAAGATGGTTTGATTGTAACAAAATCGTCAAGTTTATTAAAAGGATTTAAGATAGGAGATGATTTATTACTTGAAATAGGAGATGATAGTGTTGTCATTAAAGTCGTTGGTATTACAGAAGAATATAATGGTAATAAAGTTTATATGTCTAGAGCTGATTTAGGGAATATATTAACTTCTTCAAAAGACTATTTTAATACGGTTTATTCTAAAACAACATTAGATAAAGATCATTATATGGCGATAATAAGTACGCAAAAAATTATGGAGCAATCAGAAATTATGCAAAAACTATTTGAGATTGCCTTTAGAATTATGATTGCAGTATCGTTTGTCATTGGAGCTATAATTATTTATATTTTAACTGTTATGACAATAGAAGAAAATTTCTATAATATATCTTTATTTAAAGTAATAGGGTATAATAATAAAGAAATAGATAAAATGATATTAGGTGGTTATTTATTATATGGTGTAATAATATTTTTGATAACAATACCTATTGCTATACTTACGTTTATAGTATTTACATACTTTTTTGCTCAATATTATGAAATGGTATTTCCATTTGAATTTAAAATATGGCATGCAGTTGTGAGTACAGCTATGTTCTTAATAATGTTCAATTTTGGAGCAGTTTCAGCTAAGAGAAAATTAAATAAAATATCATTGCAAGAAGCAATGAAAATGTATCAAATTTAGGAGGGTATATTATCGAAGGATTAATTACTAAATTGATCGGTGGACTTTATACCGTGAGAGATGAGCAAAAAGTATCGTACGAGTTAAAAGCTCGCGGGAAGTTTCGTCATACAAATGAGAGCCCAGTAGTTGGTGATAGAGTATTTTTTGATGAAAATTTTATTACCGATATTTTAAAAAGAAAAAACATATTAAATAGACCACCCTTAGCTAATATTGATCAAGCAATTATAATAAATAGTTGTATTGAGCCAGATTTTAGTTTTAATTTATTAGATCGGTTTTTACTATTAATTGAACATGAAAATATTGTTCCAATAATTGTTATAACTAAAATTGATTTGATGGAAAAAAATAAACTTCAAAAGCTAAAAGAAAAAGTGAAATATTATGAAAAATATTATCGTGTTATTTATACTAGTACAGTAACACTTGATGGAGTAACAGAAATTAAAGAATTATTCAACAATAAAATCAGTATTTTTGCTGGTCAAACTGGAGCAGGAAAATCAAGTTTGCTAAATGTATTAGATATAGATTTAAACTTAAAAACTGATGCTATTTCAAAGGCACTTGGTCGTGGAAAACATACAACAAGACATTCAGAAATGTATGAACTATTTGGTGGTCTTGTTGCTGATACACCAGGATTTTCTAAACTTGATTTTTTTAATATAAAAGAAGAAAACGTACCTGATTGTTTTATTGATTTTTTTGAATTATCAAGTGGATGTAAGTTTAGAGGATGTAAGCATTTAGATGAACCAAAATGTAATGTCAAAAAGGAATTAGAGTTAGGAAATATATTACCAGAAAGATATCGTAATTATAAATTAATTATGGAAGAAATAAAAAATACAAAACAAGTGTATAGGAAGTGATATTATGAAAATAGCACCCTCAATATTATCTGCAGATTTTGGTAATTTAGAAAAATCTGTTAAATTAGTTGAAACTGCTGAGTGGTTGCATGTTGATGTAATGGATGGCCATTTTGTTCCAAACATTACTTTTGGACCGGTTGTAGTTAAAGGATTAAGGACTTATACTAATAAAGTTCTTGATACACACCTAATGATTACCAATCCAACAAAATACATAAAAGAGTTTATTAAGGCTGGAAGTAATCGGATTACCTTTCATATTGAAACTACTAATAATCCTTTAGAAGTTATAAGACTTATTAGATCTTTAGGCGCAAAAGTTGGTATTTCTATAAAACCAAAAACTAGTGTTGACACAATTATTGATTTATTACCATTCGTTGATCAAATACTTGTGATGAGCGTAGAACCTGGATTTGGTGGACAAAAATTTATGAATGATAGTCTTAAAAAGATTGAAAGAATTAATCAATTAAAAGAAGAATATAATAAGGATTTATTAATCGTAGTAGACGGAGGAATAAATAAGGAAACTGCATTACTCTGTAAAAAAGCTGGGGCAGATGTTCTAGTTGCGGGATCATATATTTTTAATAGTGAGAATCCAAATGAAAGGATTAGGACACTGAGATGATTGTAAAAATATTTGCTGGACCATTGAATTATGATTTTAAAAAAGTTTATAACGAAGATGAAGGTGAATACATAGTTGGTGTTGACCAAGGAGCTTTAATTTTACTTGAAAATAATATGAATATTGATTTAGCAATTGGAGATTTTGATAGTGTAACAAAAGATGAATTCAAAAAAATAGAAGCCTCAGCTGTTGAAATAAAAAAATATCGTATTAGAAAAGATTATACAGATTTATATTTGGCTATTGAAGAAATTTTAGAATTTGATTATAAAAAAATAATAATTTACGGAGCTATGGGTGGAAGATTTGATCATAGTTATGCCAATCTAAGTTTATTAAGATTAGGAAGTATTTCAATAATTACAGAAAATAATATAATGTATGCTTTAACTCCGGGAACTCACCAAATAAATAATGACCATAAATATATTTCCTTTTTTGCATTTGAAGATATTCCTGATTTAACATTGAAGGGTTTCTCTTATGAAAAAAGAAATTTTGAGTTATTTGTAGATGATCCTTTATGTATATCAAATGAAGGTGAAGGGATTGTTTCTTTTAGTGATGGCTTACTTCTTGTAATTCATCAAAATGAGTAATAAAAAATCGCTCTAAATTTGAGCGATTTTTAAAATGGTCTATAATCTATTTATGGATGTAATAAAAAAGCCGAAATAATCGGCTAGTATTTTTAAGTTATGCGCGTTTTACAAGTCCGCTTCTTAATGCTCTTGTTGAAACTAACACTTTTTTAATAGTACCATCTTCATCAATAATTCTTACCTTTTGAAGGTTAGCTTTCCATTTTCTTCTTGTTGTATGAAGCGAATGTGAACGGTTATTACCACTCATACCTTTTTTACCTGTTACGTAACACTCTCTTGCCATAGTTAAGTCCTCCAATCTGTTTGAATTTCAAGCACGTATAATTTTAACACATAATTATTAAAATGCAAGTATAAAAACCTCTTTTTTGTAAAAAATAATGTAATTGTTTTTTTTATAATGTATATAAAATAAAATTTGTATGTTATACAAAGAAAGAAACTGATTAGATGTTATCATTTTATGATGTTTTATGTATCCCTTGAGTCAATTGAAATAAGAAAAGCTCGAAGAATACTAATTCTTGTTGCAAATAAAAGAATGTTAGAAATAGGTGCTAGAACAGCTGTAAATCTAAATACCATAATTTCAAACAAATTGAATCGTTGGTTTTATCTGATTTTGTTATTAGTAAGAATTTAAAAAATATTTATATACTAGCTATAAATAAGATTAATATTGTAAAATTAGGTGTTCAGAATTTACCTTTTAACAATTGATATTTATAGGACATATCCTTCCTGAGAATAATCTTCTAAAAATGTATTTAGTTTTATTACTATAACATGAAGAAAATTGGTAGAGTATGTCATTTGAATAGAGATTATATTTCAAGTTTAGAAAAAAAATCATCTGTACAGCTTTTATTTACGGAATAGCAAATTCTAAAACCCTCTAGTTAGCCCTTATACTTTGATGTTCAAAGTATGAGCGTATATTCATATTAATAGAGCCATTTAAAGGTTGAGACTAATTGTTTGCAATTATAAAATATGTATGATAAAATATAAAAAGTATTTAGTTAAATTATAAATAAGCTATACATATAAATTGGAGGAAAAAAATATGAACCCAACTACTATTGATAGTGATTTGTTTAAAGTACTTGTAACCAACGGAACGATTGCTTTAAGAAATGATTATCAAAGAATAAATGAACTAAATGTATTTCCTGTACCTGATGGAGATACCGGAAGCAATATGCAGTCAACAATGATGTCGGGAGTTAAAGCAATTGTTAACTTTGAAAATGTTAGTATTGATAAACTTACTAAAGCATTATCAAGAGGATTATTAATGGGAGCACGTGGAAATAGTGGTGTTATTCTATCGCAATTATTTAGTGGATTTGCAAAAACATTTAAAGGATTTGAAGAAGTAAATACATTAAAATTTATTGAAGGATTACAACAAGGAGTTAAACAAGCATATGGCGCAGTTATTAATCCTGTTGAAGGAACTATTCTTACTGTAGCTAGAGAAGCAGCTGAGACTGCTTATAGACATTGTCATAAAGATTCAAATTTACTTGAAATATTAGAGATTTATCTAAAAGAAGCATATGAATCGTTAGAGAGAACACCTGATTTATTACCTGTCTTAAAAGAAGCTGGTGTAATTGATTCGGGAGCAGCTGGATTTATTGATATTATAGAAGGAATGGTATTAGCTTTAAAAGGTGAAATACTAGAAGATTCTAAATTTGCAACAGTATCATCAGTATCACATGAAATGCATGCTTTTGATGGAAACGCAGATTTTGGGTATTGCACAGAATTTATTGTTGATTTTAAAGATGGAGTTAACTTTGAAAGAGATGCCTTTATAAAACAAATTTCAACATTTGGAGATAGTTTGGTAGTTGTAAATGACGATGAAATTTTAAAAGTTCATATTCATACTAAAACTCCAGGAGATGTTTTAAATTATGGACAACAATTTGGTAATTTTGCGACGTTAAAAATTGAAAATATGGCTATTCAACATACGGAAACTTTATTACATACTTCCGCAGATGGAAACGGTCAAAATTGTGGACATCATCATTCTCAGTTCAAGAAAAAATATGGAATTATAACCGTAGTTAATGGTGAAGGATTAAAAGATATGTTTAGAGAAATGGGTGTTGCTTGTATTATTGAAGGTGGACAAACAATGAATCCTTCAACAGAAGATTTTATTAAAGCAGTAGAAGCAATCAATGCCGATCATATCATTATTATTCCAAATAACGGAAATGTATTATTAAGCGCACAAACAGCTGCGAAATATATTAAAGATAGAGATATTACAGTGTTACACGCTAAAACAATTGCTCAAGGATATGCATCTTTGACAATGTTTGATGCTAATAATGAATTAGCTGAAAACATTGCTGAAATGGAAGGTCTAATTGATCATGTAAAAACAGGAGAAGTTACTTACGCAGTAAGAGATACGGAGTATAAAGGAATTAAAATTAAAAAAGATGAATTTATCGGTATTGCTCAAGGAGAAATTGTTACTTCTAATGTACTAAGAGAAGATACAGTAACGGCTTTATTTGATAAATTAATTGATAAAGAAACAGAAATTATTACTATTATGTATGGTAAGGCAGTAGAAAAAGAAGAACTTGAAGTAGTAATGGTTTATTTGGAAGCACAATATAGTGAAATTGAAGTTGAACTTGTAAAGGGAAATCAAGATATTTATTCTTATATAATCGCAGTAGAGTAAAAGGGTATAGATTTATACCCTTTTTTTTATTATAATAGTAGTGAGAGAGGTGTGAAAATGAGTTCTTTAGAAACAATAAAAGGCATTGGACCAAAAATGAAAAAAAAACTAAATCATAATAATATTTATGATTGTTTTGCTATCATTAATCATTTTCCCTCAAAATATGAAATATATAGTTTGATTGAATTAAAAGATGTTATAGATAAAAAAAGAGTAACATTAGAAGGAAAAGTAACAAGTCGTCCAATTGTAAGATACATAAGAAAAAATTTTAATCGGATATCATTTAATCTATCAATAGAAAACCGTATTTTTAAAGTGTATATTTTCAACCGCGATTACCTAAAAAACATTTTAGATATAGGAGTGGATATTGTTGTTACAGGAACAATAGATCGTTTAAAAAACACTTTTACAGCTACAACTTTGAAATTAAAAAAGAATTTTAAAAATGAGATTGAACCAATCTATAATATAGATACTATAAGTGATCATCAATTTAATAAGTTTGCTCAATCTTCAATAAAGTTATATGCTCATTTAATTAAAGACGAATTACCAACATCTTTAATTAAAAAGTATCGATTAATAACATATCAAGAATTATTAAGAATTGTTCATAATCCCATAACTGAAAAAGACTTATTTAAAATTGATAGAAGAATAAAATATGAAGAATTATTCAAATTTCAATTTAAAATACAGTATTTGAAGTTAAAAAACAAATCTAAAAAGAATACTATAAAAAAATATGATATTAATGAAATTAAAAAATTTATTTCTGATTTACCATTTGAATTAACAAATGATCAAAAATCAGTTACAAATGAAATTATAAAAGATATTAAATCTCCATATATAATGAATAGATTATTACAAGGAGACACTGGATGTGGTAAAACAGTTGTTGCTGCAATAACAATACTTTCTGTTTTGTCTAGTGGATACCAAGTAGCACTAATGGCACCAACAGAAATATTGGCGAAACAACATTATAAAATAATGTCTCAATATTTTATTAATACAAAATATCAATTAATATATCTTTCTGGTAAATTAACACAATCAGAAAAAAATCAACAATTAAAAATTATTAAAGAGAATTCGAACGTTTTAATTATCGGTACACACGCTCTTTTTAGTGAAAATGTAATATATAATAAATTAGGGTATGTTATTACTGATGAGCAACATCGATTTGGAGTTATTCAACGAAGAAAATTAAGAGAAAAAGGATTTAATCCTGATGTTTTATATATGAGCGCCACACCAATACCAAGAACACTTGCTATTAGTTTATTTGGTGAGATGGATATTAGTACTATTAAAGAAAAACCTAAAAATAGAACTAAAGTAGCAACTAAATTATTTACAAATAATCAAATTGATTTAGTTTATCTGTTAGTTGCTGAAGAATTAAAATTGAATCATCAAGTATATGTTGTAACACCATTAATATTAGAAAGTGAGAAATTAGATTTATCTAATGCTCAAAAAGTATATAAAGAATTTTCTTCTCGATTTAAAGATTACTATGTCGGATTACTTCACTCTAAAATAAAAAAAGAAGAAAAAGATCAAGTAATGAAGTTATTTGAAGAAAATAAAATCAATATTTTAGTTTCAACAACTATTATCGAAGTAGGAGTGGACATTCCTAATGCTACATTAATGATTGTTTTAGATAGTGAAAGATTTGGATTATCTCAACTTCATCAATTACGTGGGAGAATCGGAAGGAGTTCACTTAAAAGTTATTGTTTATTACTTTATAATGATACTGAAAAAGCAAAAGAAAAATTAGAAATATTTGAAAAAACAGATGATGGATTTATTTTAAGTGAAGAAGATTTGAAATTGAGAGGTCCAGGTGATTTTTTTGGGTATCGTCAATCAGGCGATATGAAATTTCAAAAAGCATCAATTGTTGAAGATACCAAGATATTAGAAATAGCACGAGAAGATGCATTACGAATTCTTACAAACAAGAATTCGTATCAAGATAAAGAATTTTATTTAATTTTCAACTATTTAAGAAATGTTTTAAGAAAGAGTAATTTAGATTAAAATTTAGCAACTTATGTGATAGAATTATATTGAATACGGAGGCTTGCTATTATGATTTTATTTAAAAGAATAAAAGAAAATAGAAAATTTTCAATGACAATATTTATTAGTACATTCCTATGGGCTTTTATTGTAGTGCTATTTATTATTTTAAGTAATAATAATAGAAAGGAATTAATAAATATTGAAACAATGAGAGTTCAAGAGAATTATGAAGGTATTTTAGATAATATTATTCATGAAGTTGACAGTATTGAAATATTTGTATTAACAGTAGGAATGGATAATTTAACTCAGAATAACTTTGATTATTATGTTAGCAATAAAGATTTCTCAAATATTGGATTTGTTAGTTTTTCAATTGCACCAGAAGGGATAATTCAATATTATTATTCGTATAATTATGGTGATAATCTAGTTGGTCATGATCTTATTAATGATGAAAGAGAACACGTTAGAGATGCGGTTGCTTACACAATAGATAACGATGTTGTCGTTATTAATGGTCCATTCGATTTAATTCAGGGCGGAGAAGGAATAGTTTTTAGGAAGGCTGTTTTTGAGAATGGTGAATTTGTAGGAATTATTAATTTAGTTATTAATTATGATAATCTAAATAGTTTATTTGAAATTTCTAAGTCGAATGTTGTAGATGCGGGTATTTATTGTGCTGATCATACTTTATTATTTGGAAAATTAGAATATAGCGATAAATTATCTTATATCAAGAAATTTGATATTGACAATATTGACTGGGAAATAGGTGTTGAGATTTCAGATAGTTATAAATTACAATCACAAATGGCAAACATTACCTTTTTAGTAGTAGCAATCGTCCTCTACATTTTTATTATGACTATTGGAACAAAAGTATATCGTAGGAATAAAGATTTGCTTGAAAAACAAAATAGTTTAATATATTTTGATAATTTAACTAGTTTGCCTAATAGAAGACTGTTTATTAAAGACATTACGAATTTACTAAATGATAAAAAAATGTTTTATTTAGGATTTGGTGATTTAGATAATTTTAAAAACTTAAATGATATTTTAGGGCATTCTATTGGCGATGTATATTTAAAGAAAATAGCTAAAAGATTCAAATCAATCATTAGTGATAAGTTAAAGATTTATCGATGGGGTGGCGATGAGTTTATTTTCTTAATGAAAACAAAAACAAAAGAAGAAACAAAACAATTGACAGATATTATATATGAAAAATTTAAAAATCCAATTATAATCAAAGAAACAAAATATTATGTATCAATCAGTATAGGAATTGTGAATTATCCATTACATGGAGAGACAATTGACGATTTAGTTAAAAGAGCTGACATCGTTATGTATGATATTAAATCACAAAATAAAAATAATTGTGGATTTTTCGAAGACAAGTATTTTTATAATCTTCAGAGAGAAGTGGACTTTGAAAATACGGTTAATTCCTATTCATTAAGTGAATTTGAAGTCTTTTTACAACCTGTTTTGTATACAGGTAATCAAGAGGTGTATGGATTTGAAGGTCTTATAAGATTATTTGATAAAAATAATAATTTAATTAATACTCAGGAGTTAATTAAGGTGTACGAGAGAAAAGGAGAGATTTCTAAACTTGATGAATTTGTCTTTGAAGAAATATGTAAGCATAGTGTTAATCTTAAAAAAGAATTTCAAAAGGATTATAATTACGCATTTAATATTTCACCTATTACACTGTCAAAAGACTTTATTAGTTTTCTTAAAAGGACAATTAAAAAATATCAAATAGACCCAAACTTTTTTGTGGTGGAAATTATTGAAACGTTAGGATTCAAAGATATTGATGAATCATTAATTTTACTTAGGGAATTACGTAAATTAGGATTTAGAATTGCCATGGATGATTTTGGAACAGGTTATTCATCACTGAGTTATATTACTAAACTACCTCTTAGTATTATAAAAATAGATCGTTACTTTGTCCAACATTACCAATTAAACGAATTTGATAAGACTATCATTTTAATGATAAAAACTATTAGTAAATCTTTGAATATTGATGTTGTTGTAGAAGGAATTGAAACTGAAGAACAACTGCAATTTATCAAGAAAATCGGGGCACAATATTTTCAAGGTTATTTATATAGTAAAGCATTAAGATATGATATGTTAGTAAAACTACTTAAAACTAAATAGAAGAGGTGAACTTATGATTAAAATTGCAGTAGACGCTATGGGAGGAGACTTCGCTCCAAAAGAACAAGTAAAAGGAGCACTTCTTGCTATTAAAAAGATTAAAGATATTGAAATCACATTATATGGTGATGAAAAAAAGATTAAAAAACACATTACAAATGAAGAAAGAATTACAATTGTTCAAAGTGATGGAGTAATACCAATGGGGGAAAAAGATCCTATTTCTGCTATTAGAGGTAATAGAAAGAGTTCTATGGCTCTGGCTTTATCAAGTGTAAAAAAAGGCGATAATGATGCTGTTGTAAGCAGTGGGGCAACACAAGCATTGATTGCCGGGTCACATATTTTAATAGGACGTATGAAAAAAATGAAAAGAACTGCAATTGCGCCATTAATTCCTAATGTTAAAGGTACACAAACAATTATTTTAGATGCTGGTGGTAACATTGAGATTAAACCTAAATATATGATTCAACAAGCTTACTTTGCTAAAATATATGCACAAGAAGTACTAAATATTAAAAATCCTAGAATAGGGTTATTAAATATTGGTACTGAAGCTGGAAAAGGTAGACAATTAGATAAAGATGTTAGTCATTTACTTGAAGAAAATAATAATTTAAATTTTATTGGCAATGTTGAACCTAAAGAAATTATGGATCCTCCTTGTGACATTTTAATAAGTGATGGATTTACAATGAATATTACTATGAAAACAATTGAAGGTACTGTGAAAGGAACAAGTAAAATTCTTAAACAAGAACTCAGTAAAGGGTTCTTAGGGAAATTAGGAATATTATTATCAATTAAAAATTTAAAAAATTTTAAACGTAGATTAGCTTCTGAAGATGTTGGTGGAGCGATGATTTACGGGCTTAAAGGAGTTGTTGTGAAAGCACAAGGTGCTTCTAATAGTATAGGATTTTATAATGGTATTAGACAAGCAGCTGAGATTGTTAGAAATGATGTTTTAAATAAAGTCAAAACAATTATTGAGAGTGAAGTGTTATAAATGATTGAACTAGAAAACTTTTTTAGTCTTAATTTTAAAGATAAGAATTTGTTAAAAATAGCTTTAACACATTCATCATATGCAAATGAACATAATTGTACTAGTAATGAAAGATTAGAGTTTATTGGTGATGCAGTATTAGATCTTCTAATGGGAAAATATTTATATTTAGAAAATAAAAAATATAATGAAGGAGATTTAACAAAAAATAGAGCCAAACATGTTTGTGAAAGTGCTTTAGTAGAATATGCTAAAGCGTGTAATTTGAAAAAATTTTTATTTTTAGGTAAAGGAGAAGAAAAAAGTAATGGTAGAAATCGCGTAGCATTACAAGCTGATGCTTTTGAAGCATTACTTGGCGCTATTTATATTGATAAAGGACTTTCTGAAACCTATAAAGTATTTAATAAAGTGGTTATTCCAGTAATGAATGATGAAACTGAAGATAATTTTGTTGATTATAAATCATATCTTCAAGAATTAGTTCAATCAGATAAAAGGTCGTTAGAATATAGAATTCTTTCTGAATCAGGGCCATCTCATAATAAAGTCTTTACAATTAGAGTTTATATGGATGAAATACTAATGGGAGAAGGAACTGGTAAAAGCAAGAAAGAAGCAGAACAAAATGCTGCAGAAATGGCACTTAAAAAATCAGTGAAAAGGTCAATCTAATTTTAAAGGTTATTTTAAAAAATAATCTTTTTTTCTCTTTTGCTGTGGTATAATTATATTTCAAAGTGAAGTGACAAACTAATAAAACTGAATCAAATAAAAAACCGTGGTTTGAGTCACCTCAAATACTTGCACTGATGCAGTATAAATATATAGGGACAAATCCACAGTGTATATACATTATATCACTCTTAAACGTGTGTTATAAATCTTAAATGAAAGGAGTAATAATTAAATCAATTTTCAACTGATTTAATTATACGTGACGAAATGGATATCAATGATATGAAAAGGTATATCAATAATAATACTATTGATTTTACAGAATTAATTCTTAATAATTACTATAAAATAGGTATTGATGAAACTGATGCAATAATAGTTATTAAGTTACAATATTTACTTAAAAAGAATATTACTTTTATTTCTCCATCACAACTATCTAAGATGCTTTCCATTTCTAAACAAACAACTTCAAAGAGATTGAAATCGCTTATTGAAAAAGGTTTTATCAAAATGGAATTAATAAAAAATAATAATGGAAAACAAACAGAAAGTTTTAATTTAGATTATTTGATTGAAAGTATATTAGTCAATAGCAGTAGTGATGAAAATAATGAAAAAGAAGAGTTTAAAAAGACAGTAGAAACTAAAATTGTAAAATTGTTTGAGGAAGAATTTAAAAAGCCCTTAAGTGTTTTGGATATTCAAACAATTACTAAATGGTTGAATGACGATAAGTATAGTTTTGAAAAGATAAAAGATGCTTTATTTGAAGCAGTAAGAATTCGCAAATTAACAATTAAATACGTTGATGGAATTCTTTTAAAATCCGAAGATAAAACAGATAAAAGAAAATATAAAAGGACTGCTACTATAAGCAACTTAAAAAAAATATGGGAAGAATAGATAAAATATTAAGTGTGTTTAGTGAAATGTATCCAAATGCTGAATGTGAACTAAATTATACAAATAGTTTAGAGTTAATTGTTGCTGTTATGTTAAGTGCTCAAACAACAGATAAATCAGTAAATATATTAACTGAAAATTTATTTAAAAAATATACTACAGTAGAAGATTATGCTAATGTTAATTTGGAAGAACTGCAAAATGATTTAAAGAGAATTGGGCTTTATAAAAATAAAGCAAAAAATGTTATAAATATGGCTAAATTATTAATAAAGAATTTTGATGGAAAAGTACCCAGTAGCCAAGTAGAACTTGAGTCATTGCCAGGTGTTGGAAGAAAAACAGCTAATGTTGTTTTAAGTGTTTGGTATAATATTCCTAGAATTGCTGTTGATACACATGTAGACAGAGTATCAAAAAGATTGAAGTTAGCATATAAAAATGATACTGTTTATCAAGTAGAAGAGAAATTGATGCGGAAAATTCCTAAAAATAAATGGAGTCAAACTCACCATCAAATGATTTTTTTTGGAAGATACCACTGTACATCAAGAAAACCTCATTGTGAAAACTGCAAGCTAAAAGAATTATGTCGTTATCCTAATATTTGAGACTTCGGTCTCTTTTTTTTTATAAAAAATGACAAATCTGTCAAAAAAAGTTGTATTTACAAACATATATTCAGTGAAATCATGGTTAAAAAAGAACAATAACAAGAAAAAGTAACGAATATATTACAAGTAGAGTTTAAATATATTTTTTTCAATAAGTCTTAACATTCAATACCTTTGTTTTACGATAAAATATTTATAGAGAGGAAGTGACTGCTTTGAGTATAACAAGTTTGAAAAATAAAATAAATAAAAGAATCAGAGTAAGTAATTATAAATCAGATTTTCAAGAGATTGGTAGTTTTATTAAAAAGAAACGAAAAGAATTAAATGTAACTCAGGATGTTATATCATCAGGAATATGTAGTATAAGTTATCTTTCTAAAATTGAGAATAATCAAATAATACCGAATAGATATTACGTTAGAGAGATAATGAATAAGTTGGATGTTGAGGAATCGTTTTATCAAAAAACGATTGATGAGAAATTATATCTGAATAGTTTAATAAAAGGTATTTTTTATCTAGATGATGAATTAGTTAAAAAAACTTATGATGAAATCAAAGATATTGAACACAACCTTGTAATAAATATAGCGAAATTAGGATATTATATTTATTTTCATAAAGAAGATAAAAATCAATATGTAATGATGCTTGAAAATCTAGTATCAAATATGGATGATTTTGAGTTAAAAATTTATCTTTATTTATCAGCTGCATACTTTATTTCAAAAGAGAAATATAAAACTGCACTAGAAGTGTTAATATTAGGAGAAAAAATATTAGTAAGTAATGATTATTTAAATGCTTTAATTAGTGAATATTCATATTTAGCAAAACAAAGATTATTTAGGAAAAATAGTTCTTCGGAAGATTATCTAAATGCACAAAACATATATCATAAGCACAATAATACAAAAAGAGTTATAATGTTAGTTCTTTGGAAAACAAGGTATTTGGCAAAAGAAAATCCGATAAAAGCATTGAAAATTTTAGATTTAATTAAAGAATCATTAATGAATGAATATTTAAAAGCTTTTTATAGTATAGTAAAAGCTGAAATATTATTTTTATTAAACAAATATCAAGAGGCTACATTAAGTTTAAATAATATTGATAACAAATCAGACTTTTTTTATCAAAAAATGATTTTGTTATTCTCAATATGTAAAATTGAGAAAGACGAAGGAATGTTAGAAGAAATAAACAATGTTTTAACGAGTTTTATGCCAGATCGATTTCAACTTAAGTACAAGGTTCAATATCATTATTTACTTCTTGATAAAGAAGAAGATTTAAAAGAATATCTACGTGACATTGCTATTCCGTATTCAATAAAGATAGAAGATTATTATGGATTAAAACAGTATACTCTAGATATCATGGATATATGTATTAATAAATCCCGATATAAAGAAGCAACACAGTTTTATAAGAAATATCAAAGAGAAGTATTTAGAATACAAAAAATCACATACGAATAAAAAGATTATTTTGAATTATACTATTTCTATATTATAATAATATAGATTGGACGTGAAATAATGAATTCTACGAATGCTGAATTATTAGATGATTACGATATTAAAAAGTTGTTAATAAAACTTAGCGTTCCTGCTATTCTTGGTATGATGGCAAATGCGTTATATAATTTTGTAGATACTATATTTGTTGCATTAGGATCGGGAGAAATAGCAATTGGTGCATTAGCCATTGCTTTTCCAATTCATATGATAATTGTTGCTTTTGCTCTCATGATTGGAGTTGGAGGAGCCTCTGTTTTTTCAAGAGCATATGGTCGTGGAGATAAAGAAACGATGGAAAATGTAGCAAATACTGCATTAAGAATGGATTTTATCTTAGGAATTATTATAACCGTTTTTGGATTGTTGTTTTTAGAAAAACTATTAATAATTTTTGGAGCTACATCTTCAAATATAGGATTTGCTAGAGAGTATTTAAGTGTTATCTTAATAGGGATAATTCCTATGTCACTTCAAATGGTTCTTAATAATTTGATCAGAGCTGAAGGAAAAGCAAAAATAGCGATGATATCAATGATGCTTGGAGCAGGATTGAATATTATTTTAGATCCATTTTTTATTTTTGAAGAAATAAACATTTTGGGAATAATTATCCCGGGATTAGGGCTAGGAGTAAAAGGAGCAGCGATTGCTACAGTAATAGCTCAAGTAATTGCTTTTACATATATTTTTTCAGTTGCGCTATCAAAAAAATCTGAATTAATTATTAGCCTAAAGCATTGGTTTGATATTCATAGAGCGACAGTTAAAGAAATATTAGTTATTGGTGGACCTTCTTTTGTAAGAAATACTATATGGGCTGTCTTAGCGATTATTGTTTATCAACTAATTAATAAATACTCCCCCAGCGATCCAGCAATATATATATCAATTTATGGAGTAATAAATAGGGTATTCTTCTTTATTTTTATGCCGGGGTATGGTGTCGTACAAGGGTTAGTTCCAATAGTAGGATTTAATTATGGCGCAAAAAACTATGCAAGAATAAAAGAGGTAATTATTTTCTCAACAAAAGTAGTAGTTCTCTACTTTACATTAGGATTTTTATTTGTTCAAAGTTTTTCAAAGGTTATCTTTAATTTATTTAGCGAGACAAACGATATATTCTTTATCAATTACGGTTCTGAAGCATTTAGGATAATATCTATAGGATATATTTTAGTTGGATTTCATATCATTTTAGGAGCAGTATATCAGGCTTTAGGATTCCCAATTAAAGCTTTCATTGTATCTATTCTAAGACAGTTAATTCTTTTTGTTCCGACTGTTTTTATTTTAACACTGATTTTTGGATTAAGTGGTATTTGGTATACATTTGCTATTTCAGATATTACTGCTGGAATAATAAGTATGTTTATATTATTGCATGAAATAAAATTTTTAAATAAGGAAATTTCCAAACAAAAAAACTCATCATAATTTTTTGATGAGTTTTATAGGTGTGCCCGGCATGGCATTAAACTTACAGGTGAAAGTACTTAATGAATGGTTATAACTTTATCCTATCTTCAAAAGTATAAGAAATACCTAATAAAAAAGATAACAGACAAGGATTAATAAATCCTTATACCTATTATCTTAGTGAAATTAAATTGGAATATAGAACTGAATCGCCGTATATAGTTTCGTATGTACGGTGATGTGAGAGACTAAATAAAATAATTATTTAGTCTCTATTTAATTTTTAGTATTCCTTAATAATTTTATTTGCTAATCCTAAATACTCAATTCCAATTTCTTCATCAGGTTCGAAAATTGAAATATGATTTTTAGGTTGTCCAATTGGGATAGTCGATAAAACTTTTGTTTTTAATTTATCAGCAACGATTTTACCGCCACCTTCACCAAAGATATTAATAATTTCTCCATTATGGTTAAAATAACTCATATTTTCAATAACACCAAGAATGTCATGATTTAGTTTTATAGCAGCAAATCCAGCTTTAACAGCAACATGAGATGCTGAAATGTGTGGAGTTGTAACAATAACCATTTTACAATCAGGAATTAATCCTTGGATATCTAAAGCAACATCACCTGTACCTGGAGGTAAATCAACTAAAATATATTCAATATCTTCATCCCACACAACATCGTAAAAGAAATGATGTAGCATTTTACCAAGCATTGGGCCACGCCACATTAATGGTTTATCAGGAGCTAAGAAAAATTCTGTAGAAATCAATTCGATTCCATCCTTATTGAAAGGAATAATTTTTTCAGTTCCAGTACCTTTAGGAGGAGTAACTTCCATGTCTAAGATAGTTGGAATACTGCTTCCATAAATATCAGCATCAATAATACCAACTTTTTTACCTAGAGTTTTTAAAGCATATGCAAGATTTGCAGCAACAGTTGATTTTCCAACTCCACCTTTTCCAGAAGCGACTCCAATGTATTTGACTTCTCTAGATAAGATACTTTCACTTTTTTTATTTAATTCAAAATCAGCTTTAATACCTGTGAATCCTAAATCAATTTTAATCAATTTAGCTAATGTTCTAGTAACAGTTTTTTTATAATCATCTTCTAATTTTTCAAGACCGATTAGAACATTAACAATCATTTTCTCTTCGTCGATATCAAGAAATTTAACACCATTAGTTTCTTTAAAAGATTTATTAACTGATGGATCTATAAGCATCTCAACACGATCTTTTATTTCTTCTTTTGTATACATATTATCACCCAATCTAAATTATATTATATTTCTCTTTAAAATCAATTAAAATGCATAAGAATTAGTGGCTTAAATTCTTCTTTAAAAACATTAACATCGCTTACCATAGAATATATCTTTGAAGCTCTTAACTCCATTTCTAAATAAGGATGTTTTTTATCTGTAATTTTAGAGATAAGAGGGATACTTAAATCTTTTTTTATTAAATTTAAATACTCTTGTCCATTATAATTCATACCGAGTATTCTTAAATATGGTATTTCGAAAGAATTTATCATTTTCTTTTGTGTATTACATAAAATATGAATTAATGATCTTCTAATTTTAGAATTAGTATATCTTTTTGTAATTAATTGAGAAATTAAATCTGTAACACTAGAAAAATCTGTAACTTTCTTGATTCTATTTTCGAAACCTTCAGAAATATTAAAAATATTTTTTAATTCCTCATTAGTGGAACTATGTATTTTATATTTTAAATATTTTGCAAACATATTAAGATCAATAATTTTGCGATTTTTTAGTAAATTAAATACATTTTCAGGAACGAATTCTTCAATATTTTTTTTATTTTTAATCATTTTTCTAATTGTTGTTGCACTTTGAATTGATTTTCCTATTGTAAACTCATCAAAATAATTTGTTTCAATTCTTTTGATAGAACAAACTTTAATATTGCTTTTTAATTTTTTTACAGCTCTTATGTAATGAATACCTAAAATATTGTTAGGTAAGCTATATGCTTTTGTGTCAGTTAAGTCAGAAACAGCTAAATTACTACTAGTAGGATAACTATTTCCTTCTTTAGAATATTTTAAAACAAGATTATTATATTCCACGCTATCTAAAATATCACTTAATAGATATAATTCATCAATATTATCAGATTCACTTCCAAAATAAATTTCATCAACTTTTAAATGATTTAAAATAGCAACAGAAGTGTAAGCGAAAATATCAGCACTTTGTACTGAAAAAACAAATGGTAATTCAATTACTAAATCAACATGATTTAGTAATGCCATTTTTGTTCTAGTAAATTTGTCAATCATAGCTACTTCACCTCTTTGAGTGAAGTTTCCTGACATGACAGCGATTAAGTAATCACATTTGGAAATCTTTCTAGTTTCTAAGATGTGATGAAGATGTCCATTGTGAAGAGGATTATACTCAACTATTATTCCTGCGACTTTCATAATATCACCAAATCTATTATACCTTATAATTGACATTTTTCCATAATAAAAGTATAATCTTTACGCTTGGAGGTGGTAATTTGAAATGGACAATACAAGAATTAACAAAACTTCAAAACATCAATAATGAATTTAATGAAATTGTTGATTTATCATCATATATTGAGAATACAGATATAATTAAAATTTCTCCAGTTGAAATAAATGGTAGCTTTGAAATTTATGATGATTCTCTTTATGAATTCTATTTTGATATTAAATGTACATTAATTCTAGCTTGTGCAATAACATTAGTTGAAGTCCCTTACGTAATAGATATTTCAGTCGAAGAAATCTTTTCAAAAGATTTAAATGATAAATATAATAATATTGATGGGATAACTATTGACTTATTACCGATTATATGGTCTAATATTATATTGGAAAAGCCAATGCGTGTTCTAAGTAAAAATGCTTATGAAAATCAAGAAGAAGAAATAGTTGATTTAGAACAAAAAGATAATATAAATCAAGCATTTGCTAATCTAAAAAACTACAAGAAGTAGAGACAAGTTATAGGAGATGACAAAATGGCAGTACCTAAAAGAAGAACTTCTAAATCTGTTAAACGTAAACGTCGTACTCACTTCAAATTAAATGTGCCTGGTATGGTTGTTTGTCCAAACTGTGGAGAAATGAAACTAGCACATCGCGTTTGTAATGAATGTGGATATTACGGTGGTAAAACAGTTATCGAAGTAAAAGATGACGTAGAGGAATAAACCCTACAAAAAGAAGCGCTGATATCGGCGTTTTTCTTTTACAATTTTTTTAATGTATGATATTATTACAACGCAGAGGGTGATTATATGTATAAACACATTTCAGTTTTACTTGAAGAAAGTATTAATTATTTAAATATTAAGAAAGACGGAATTTATGTCGATTGCACCCTTGGTGGTGGTGGACACTCTTTTGAAATTTTAAAAAGACTTGACAATGGACATCTATATGCATTTGATCAAGATGATTACGCTATTACTAAAGCAAAAGAAAAATTAGACCCACTAAAAAAAGACTATACAATTATTAAAAGTAATTTTGTTAATTTAAAAGAAAAACTTAATGAATTAGGAATTAATCATGTTGATGGAGTCCTTTTTGATTTAGGAGTATCATCATATCAATTTGATATTCCTGATCGAGGATTTAGTTACAAATATGATGCTCCTCTTGATATGAGAATGGATCAATCACAAACATTAACCGCAGAAATCATTGTAAATGAGTATTCATTTCACGATATAATGCATTTATTACAAAAATACGGAAACGAATCATTCGCTAAGCAAATTGCTAGAAATATTGAAAAAGAAAGAATAGATAATAGAATTAAAACAACGTTTGAATTAGTTCGAATAATCAAAAAAAGTATGCCACAAAAAGTGTTAAGCAAGAAAGGTCATCCTGCAAAGAAAACATTTCAAGCATTAAGAATAGCTGTAAATGATGAGCTAAGAGTTTTTGAAGATTCTCTTAAACAAGCTCTTGAAATGTTGAATAAAGATGGTAGAGTAGTTGTAATAACCTTTCATTCACTAGAAGATCGCATTGCTAAATACATTATGAGAGAGAAGACAACTATTAATGTTCCTAGAAATATACCTGTTATGCCAAATGTTGTTCTAGATTTCGAATTATTACATAAAAAAGTTATATTTCCAAGTAAACATGAATTGGAGAATAATAATCGAGCACATAGTGCTAAACTTAGAGCGATAAAGAAAATTTAAAATAAATAAACAAGTTTATTGACTTGTTTTTTTATTTATGATATTATACTTATGCTAGCAAATTAGCAGGTGTAGTTTAATGGTAGAACCTCAGCCTTCCAAGCTGACTGTGTGAGTTCGATTCTCATCACCTGCTCCATAAAATAAGCATTGGTTTGATACAATTGTATCGAACCTTTTTTGTGTGCCGGGCATGACATTAATCTTACTGGTGAAAGTCCAGTCGGGGGTATTTACCACCAACCGTAGTGAAGCGCAAGGTATCTATCGCGAGGTAGTGGCTGAAGGACCGAACAATTTTATAGTGTTGGTTCACTATAAGTTAAATGAACACAAACTAGAGTTAGAGGAAAAGGGTAGTCAAAAACGTAATTTGAATCACCTTGTAAAACCGACTAATATGTGGTGTGTTTAAATCTAAACATAGAAGGAGCAACAACAATGAGGTTAATCGATGAAATATTATCAAAGGAGAACTTAAATCAAGCCTACAAACGAGTAGTATCTAACAAAGGTAGCGCAGGAATAGATGGAGTAAACGTTGGGAAACTAAAAGACCATCTTAAAATAAATGGCGGACAAATTAGGAAAAGCATACTTGAAAGAACATATAAACCTAGTGCCGTTAAAAGAGTATACATACCAAAAGGAAAAGATAGTGTTAGACCGCTTGGAATACCTACCGCAATGGATAGAGTTATTCAACAAGCGATATCACAAAAGTTAAGTGCAATCTACGAACCTATTTTTAGCGAAAGTAGTTACGGATTTAGACCAAGAAGAAGTACACATATGGCAATTGATAAAGTAGTTGAATATTTAAATGATGGATACGAATGGGTAATAGATATTGATATAGAAAAGCTCTTTGACACAGTAAATCACGATAAACTAATCCAAGTTTTACGACTTGAAGTAAAAGACTCAACAACTTTGAACTTGATAAGAAAGTATTTGAAGGCAGGAGTTATGGAAAAAGGAGTATTTGGTAAAACAGATATTGGAACACCACAAGGTGGACCAATCAGTCCAATACTATCGAACATTTTACTAGACCAATTCGATAAAGAAATGGAAAAGAGAGGAAGACTATTTGTCCGTTACGCTGATGATGTGAACCTATTCGTGCGAAGTGAAAAAGCAGCCGATAGAGTAATAAAATCAGTAGTGAGTTGGCTTGAAAGAAAACTATTCTTAAAAGTAAACGCAACGAAAACAAAAGTCGTTAGACCTACTCAAAATAAATTTCTCGGATTTAGTTTTTGGAAAAGTAGAGATGGATGGAAACCCAGACCATGTGACGACAGCAAAAAGAAACTAAAAAGAAAGATTAATAAGATTGCATGTAGAAGAAGAGCGGCAGCTCTTCCTCTATCAGTAATATTCATAAAACTTAATCAAGTAATAAGAGGTTGGATAAATTACTTTAAGATAGGAAGTATGAAAAAGTTTTTGAAAGAATTTGGTGGATGGATGAGGCATAAAGTAAGAGTGATTATTCTTAAACAATGGAAGAAAGTTCCTACAATTTATAAGAATCTTAATAAAATCAGTATTAAGTTAAAATTAAGCTTTTCCCACGAAGATTTCTATAAAGTAGCCAACAGTAAATATGGTCCATACAAAAGAGCATCAATGAATGTATGTAACTTTATTCTATCCCCAAACGAATTAGAAACACCTAATAAAAAAGACAATAGGCAAGGATTAATAAACCCTTATACCTACTATCTTAGTAGAATTTAATTGGAATATAAGATTGAACCGCCGTGTACGGTGGTGTGAGAGGGACTAAGTAAAATAATTACTTAGACTCTACTTGATTTGCGCCACAGGTCAGTTTTTTTGCACCGCTGTGAAAAAGTGGGACTATGTGTCCCGGAAAATCGTGGCAGTGCAAATAGTTTTGGGAAAATCTATTTCCCGACAGCTCCTTTTTCTTTTACATTGGAGTGTATTTTTTGATAAGAGTTTTTCTCAGTTTTACAACAAAAAAAAGAGAGTTTAAAACTTAAACTCTCCTTGAATTAATCAATTTATTGAGCTGTATAACCTCCATCAATTAGTAAGTTTAATCCTGTTACAAACTCATTTTCAGCTAAGAAAACCATGCCATGAGCAATCTCTTCAGGGTTACCTATGCGACCAATTGGGTGTTTAGCAACTAAATTATCATAGAAATCACCTAAAGCTTCTTTGCTTACCATTCCACTTTCAACATATCCAGGACAAATAGAGTTTACTCTAATGTTTTGCTCTGCATATTCTAAAGCTAATGATTTAGTTAAAATATTTATAGCACCTTTACTAGCGTTATAGGCAAATGTTCCGGCTTGACCAACAACACCTAAAATACTTGCTGTATTGATTATTGTACCTCCACCTGTTTTAAGCATTTCTCTGATTGCATATTTTGAACCAAAGAATACACCATCTTGATTAACTGAAATTACTTTGCGATAATCTTCATAAGTCAATTCATGAGTAGCAGACATTACAGCAATCCCAGCATTGTTAACCATAACATCAACTTTTCCAAAAGTTTCTACAGTTTTCTTAATTAGTTTTTCTACTGAAGGTTCATCAGCTACATTGACATTAACAAATAATAGATTGTCACTTTGATTTTTTAATTCTTCTTCAACTTTATTTAAAGCTTTTTGATTATAGTCAGCAACGACAACTTTAGAACCTTTCTGTAAAAATGCTTTTACTGTTGCTAATCCGATTCCAGATGCTCCTCCTGTAACTACACAGATTTTACCTTTTAAATCCATTGGAAATCCTCCTCTTTTCATGGTAGTGTCAAATTTTATCTTTCTTCACTACTTTTTTTCTATTTATTATAAACTCTTTTGTGCTAAAAAGAGTGAATAATCTTATGCTAAGAACTATCTCTTAACTCGGTTATGCGTCGTTGCATTAGTGAGACGCTACCTCAGCAACTAGTTAATACGGAGCGGTTCTTGCCTAAAGTGATGCACATGTACTTTAGAATAACTCTTCATGCGAAGTGTCATCCTATCTGCTATTAGCATCCGTTTCTAGGGTTTATCTTCGGCTTTAGTAAGTTACCTACTAATGACTCACCCATTCGTCACTTCTCCACTTTAGCATACTAATCTTCAGCATACGACTTGCATGTCTTAAACATCCCGCAAACTTTCACCCTGAGCCGAAATAGACTTACTAGTTTATAATATACTATCTACGTATTTTGTCAATATGGTTGATAGTGTATTTGAAAAGTTTATAAGTAAAAGAGAAGTTGTGAAAAAGGATATTATTAGTGCTAAGAAAGATTTTGATTCAGACTTTGAAAAATACATTAATAATTGTTAGTTAGGCAAGTATATAATAATTGATTATGTACTTGAACTTGAACCTGTGAAGATTGATGAAACTTTTTGAGGATGAAGAAAAAATTCTTGATTAAATCAAGTCTGAATCTAGACTTAATGAAATAGCAAAACACAATAATAAATTTATCAACAACAATGAAGCAGGAATTAAAATTCTCAAAACAAAGAAAATAAGAAGGCATTCAATAAAATTATTGTTAGCTAAAATGAACTAGCTGTTCCTAATAAAATCGTTGTGTACTATATAAAAAAATCTGTATTTTGCTGTTGTAGGAGAAAAATAGATTAAAAAAGCTAAAGAGTTTCTGAAGGGATATAACATAGATGCTGTGATGGTATCATTATTAGAAAAAAATATTAATATCAATCAAGAGATTATATAGATGTAGAAACAGAGAATTACAAAGGCATAATGTGTGTGAAAGATATAAAGCATGGATTTAAGGAATTTTTAGAGGTTGATGACTTTAAGCATAAAGATAAATACTATGAGACCGAAGAAGAAAACTATACAGGAGTAATCTCCAAATTATGTTTAGGATTACTTGCCTTAAATGGAATATTACCAAAAGAAGAAATGCTTGAAGTTTTTCAAGAGTACCTAGAAGAATTTGATTATACATGTTTGAACAATGGACTTTTACTTAACGGTAATTTTATTAAACATAAACTCTAAAAGGTAGAGTAGTATTGAACATGAATAGGGCTAATGTAAATGAGTATCTCAATGAAACAGAGAACAGAACATTCAAATACTCTTTGCTCATCGAACTGAAGTTGCTTACAAAGACATATTTACCAAAAACAGTAAAAGATTAAGAAATCAAAACATGATTTAGAAGTTTACAACAACTTGCCAGCTAGCAGTTCTAGTACCTTTTGATAAAAATCAAATCAACCTATTTTTATATTTAAGAGGATTAGAGAATCAAGAGGCAAAAAATATTTTATTCTAGTATAAACTTAAATGATAATTATGAAACATATGAGATATATTTGCAGATTCTATAGAAATAAGAGGTATAGTAAATGAAGATATTTTTAACATGTTAGAAGAAACTAAATCAAAATAATCAGTTCTACAGGAACCATATTAGTCACAATTTAGGAGGTTAAAATTGTATCAAAATATATCACCCAATCCGTTTTTTAGATAGTAAGAATTATCTCAGAAACGTCTTTTATTTATTTTAAGGCTAAAAAAAAGCTGACGTTTGGTGCATAGTGTTGTTATTTCTCATAATAATCACTACTCACCG